>ENA-OQER01001186-OQER01001186.1-human-gut-metagenome-genome-assembly--contig:-NODE-1186-length-13059-cov-1.794850_pt1 | contig 13059 bp, 14 predicted proteins | sample MGYA00242797_ERZ504639 | MGnify/ENA primary metagenome ERZ504639 (study PRJEB26092, sample SAMD00036306) | human gut metagenome | host: Homo sapiens | study: EMG produced TPA metagenomics assembly of...
ATGGTAACCTGGGAAGCGGAACAGTTCAGGAAATGTCTGAATGGTAGAATATATCACATTCGAGGGTGTTTCTCCGATGGCTGACTCCGTAAGAAAAATGGACATGAGAAACCATGGAAACTGGATTTCTTTGGAGTTGGAAATGAAAACTGGGGATGCGGCGGAAATATGAATCCTGACTTCTATGCAAATGAATACCGCCGTTATCAGACTTATGTCCGCAATTATCATCCGGATCACCCATCCACAAAGTCTGCTGCGGCGCCAATGTAGATGATTATGAGTGGACTTCCGAAGTATTAAAGACTACACATAATCATTGCCTGAAAGAGCTTCACGGAAATATGGATGGTCTTTCTCTTCATTATTATGTACATCCGGAAGGATGGGAGATCAAGGGAAGTGCTACAGATTTTGATGATAAGGTAGGTATAAGAGTCTGAATAAAGCGCTCTTATGGAAACTTTTGATCGAGCGTCACGGACATATCAATGGACGAATATGATCCAGAGAAAAAAATCGGCATGATCGTTGATGAATGGGGCGCATGGTACACAGTAGAACCAGGAACAAACCCGGGATTCCTGTATCAGCAGAACACAATGAGAGATGCCTGATCGCAGGTATCACTTTGAATATCTTTAACAAACACAGCGACAGAGTAAAGATGGCGAACCTTGCACAGATCGTAAATGTGCTTCAGTCTGTGATTCTTACTGACGGTGCTGATATGATTCTGACACCAACTTATCATGTATTTGATATGTATAAATATCATCAGGATGCAATGCTTGTAGACAGTTCTGTTGAAACAGAAACTATTGGTGTGGAAGACGAATGGCAGGTACCGAACCTGACAGAATCCGTATCTGTAGCAGAAGACGGAGCTGTACATATCACACTGACAAACCTGTCTCTGGATAAAGATTATGAAATCAGAACTATCCTTACAGATTACCAGGTAAATGAAGTTAAAGGTGAGATTGTACACGGTGAAATGCACGAAATGAATACCTTCGAAACACCGGATCAGGTTCGTGTAAAAGAATTTAACGAAGTGGAAAAAACAGCAGAGGGAATTAAATTTACAATTCCTAAATGCAGTGTTCTCCATCTGGAAGTAAGATAATTACAGTATTTTTAAACAGATAAAATGAAAGATTAATAAACTTTACAAATTCACAGAAAATGCCGTTTCTGACAAAACAGACAGGTATTTTCTGTGAACATTTATAATGGAAACAAAAAGGAGACGAAGGTATGAACGGGAAGCTGCGTGTGTGCAGGAAATGTCTGCCCGGACAGAAGAATGAAGAAGCTTTTTATGAGGATCTGTCACGTTATATTCAGCGTATGGATGAAGAGTTGAAAGTAGATCAGCAGACCTATGAGAAAAGGCTTGGCATATGCAGCTCCTGTGAACGATTAATGAGTGGGATGTGCAGGCTCTGCGGATGCTTTGTGGAACTGCGGGCTGTACAGAAGGTGCGAAAATGTCCGGATCTGCCGGCAAAATGGGAGGCGCAGAAAGTGAAAAGAAGGTTTAAAAGAGCAGTTTGCTGAATAAGGTAAAAGTAACGGATAAATCTGGCGAGGATATCAGGAACTGGTAATGGATACAGTAATTCCTTATCAGGAGAAAATATTAAATGATGAGATTCCGGGAGTGGAAAAGAGCCATGCATTGGCAAACTTCCGTATTGCAGCGGGACTGGAAGAGGGTGAATTTTACGGAATGGTTTTCCAGGACAGTGATGTTGCCAAATGGCTGGAAGGTGTAGCGTATGCACTGGAAGTCCGACCGGATGCTGAACTGGAAGAACGTGCAGATAAGGTTATTGAAATCATTGAAAAAGCGCAGCAGGATGACGGTTATCTGAATACTTTTTTCACAATCAAAGAGCCGGAACACCGCTGGCAGAACTTACAGGAATGCCATGAATTATACTGTGCCGGACATATGATGGAAGCAGCGGCGGCTTACTATGAGGTGACTGGAAAGAACCGTCTGCTTCATGTAATGGAGCGCATGGCAGAACATATCGGGAAACGTTTTGGAACAGAAGAAGGTAAAGAAGCGGGCATTCCGGGACATCAGGAAATCGAGTTGGGACTTCTGCGTCTCTATGAAGTAACCGGAAAAAGAAAATTACAAAGACCTTGCCAGATATTTCATTGAACAGCGTGGAAAAGATCCGGATTACTTTGTCAAAGAGAGGAAAAAAAGAGGCTAGGGTTCACTTTGATATGGATGTGCATAACAGAGAATATAACCAGGCACATGCTACTGTCTATGAGCAGAAAGAAGCAGTAGACACAGTGTCCGTGCAGTTTACATGTATACTGCCATGGCAGAACTGGCTTCTCTTTACAAAGATGAAAAACTCTATCAGGCATGCTGTGATCTCTGGGAGAACATGACTCAGAAGAGAATGTATATCACCGGAGGAATCGGCAGTACCGTAGACGGCGAGGCATTTACCATTGATTATGATCTGCCGAATGACACCGTTTATGCGGAAACCTGTGCATCCATCGGGCTGGTATTTTTTGCAAGAAAGATGCTTGATAATGTAATGGATGGACGCTATGCAGATGTGATGGAACGAGCACTTTATAATGGGATCATCAGCGGAATGCAGCTTGACGGAAAGAGATTTTTCTATGTAAATCCACTGGAAACAGAACCTGGAGTCAGCGGAAAATTATATGGATATAAGCATGTTCTGCCGGAGCGTCCGGGCTGGTATACATGTGCATGTTGTCCTCCCAATGTAGTGCGTCTGCTGATGTCTCTTGGCAAATATCTGTGGAGTGAGACTGAAGAGGGAGTTTATTCTCATATCCCGGCAGGCACAGAAGCACACTTTGATAAGATGGATGTAACTGTAGAAAGCAACTATCCGTGATGCAGAGTGACCTATCATATAACCGGAAAAACAGAGGAAGAGACTATCCTGGGAATCCATATCCCATCCTGGGTACGCCCGGGTTCTGTTCAGGTACGTATAAATGGAAAAGAGAAGAATATCACTGCAGATGTGGAAAAAGGATATCTGATCCTTAAGAGAGTGTGGGAAAATGATGAAGTAGAACTTGCTTTTCCGATGAAGATCCGCAAGATTTATGCAAACCTTAAAGTAAGGGAAGATGCCGGCTGTGTAGCATTTATGCGCGGGCCGATCGTTTATTGTTTCGAGGGTGTGGACAATCCGGGCCTGCTTCAGTCTTACCACATCTTTGAAGATGCAAAGATGGAAGAGGAAGTCTGCAAAGAAGGCCTGTTGGAAGGCTGCGTCCTGCTTAAGATCAAAGCACGTAAGCTGGAAACAGTGGAGATTCTCTGTACAGTGATATTGCACCGGTGAGAACGCTGACAACACTGACAGCAGTGCCGTATTACACATGGCAACCGCGGAGAAAATCAGATGAGAGTCTGGATGCGCGGAGAATAACCGGAGAATCAGATGAAATATAAAACAAAAGCAAGGAACTATGTGGCAAAACACATCGGTTCCTTGCTTTTTGCTGTTTTCAGATATTCTGTAAAATTATACATTTGGAGTATAATGCACTTTCACATTAATATCCTGATTATAGTTTCCGAAATCTTTTCCGAAGAGTGTCAGACCGCCAATATTCTGAGATGGTTCATCCACCTGGAAACGGAATACCATATCATCCTGAGAGGTAAAAGTGAGCTGCTGTGTATTCACATCAGAGATCTTTAATCCATCGATAAAAGTACCGTGACGGTCAATGACAAGCATCTTCAGAAGACCATACTGATTCCAGTTCGGGAACCACCAGTCGGGAGTGAACATACCGTGGACATCACCGAAATCTCCGGGGCTTGTCCAGGTTCCGACCTTTGTATTATTCAGGAAAAAGGAAATATCAGAAGGCCAGTCACTGTTGACTCCGGGAGCTTCTGAACTGATTTCAAAGGAGAGTGTCAGCCGGTCAATCTTCTGTCCCGGAGGCAACATATTTGGAATGCGGTAATCAATAAATCCCCGTCCAAACCATAAAATCTTTGCATCTACATGGCTCGGATGAGCAAAATAACGAGGATCATCTACCTCACCGATGAGATTATCGGTAGTAGACAGCCCACAGGTTGGATAGACAGAATAATTAAAGTAGTTGCCGATCGGAATGTCAATAGAGTAACTATCCTCAGCCGGGCTGTCATTGTTAGAGGCAATATCAACCAGGATCTTGTCAACATTAATGCGACAGACCTTCTGGTTTCCGTGGCCGGAATGCTCTGGAAGAATTGCGAGAATTCCGGATTCTTCGAGTTTCTTTACATGGCTGGTCAGGGCACCGTTGGTAATCCCCAGACTGGAAGCCAGTTCATTCATATTCATTTCCTGATGCTCAAGGAGAGTCTGGATCAGCCGTATGCGGATGTCAGAACCAAGAGCTTTGAAGACAGGGACCGCCTGCTCCAGACTTTTAATATATAACATAACGGATTTCCCTTTCTGTTAAAAATGATTTTGCAACGTTTACGGTAAATTATAACGAATCTGAAAAAAATGTGCAACGAAAAGAAAAAAATATAGTTGATATTTTCTGAAAAATGCAGTACAATTTTAAATATATAAAAAATAATTTATATAAACCTAAAATAAAAAGCGAACAGGGGGACGTACAATGAGTGAAGAACTTAAGTATAATGAGCCATGGATTCTGCAGAGAGCAGATCCGTATGTGTATGAAAAGGATGGCTGGTATTATTTTACGGCATCGGTTCCGGCATATGACAGCATTGTACTGCGCCGGGCAAAAAAACTGGCAGATCTTCCACAGGCAGAGGAAGTGGTCATTTGGAAAAAGCATGAGAGTGGTCCGATGAGCAAGCATATCTGGCACCGGAACTGCACTATCTGGAAGGAAAATGGTACATCTATTTTGCCGGTGGTGAAGAAGAGGATATCTGGAAAATCCGTCCATATGTGCTGGAATGTCAGGGGCAGGACCCATTGGCAGATGCATGGGTGGAAAAAGGCAAAATGCAGCGTGCAGATGGGGATGAATTCTCGTTTGAAGCATTCTCTCTGGACGCAACCGTATTTGAGGATGCCGGAGATTATTACTACGTGTGGGCAGAAAAGGTTGGAGTAGGCAAGCAGATTTCCAATCTTTATATTGCAAAAATGGAGTCTCCGTGCAAGCTGGCAACGGTGCAGGTGCTTCTTACAACACCGGATTATGATTGGGAACGTGTGGGATTCTGGGTAAATGAGGGACCGGCAGTGATTCATCACGGGGATAAACTGTACCTGACATATTCGGCGAGTGACACAGGGGTTGCCTATTGTGTCGGTATGCTTACTGCAACCAGCGGAACGGATCTGCTGGATCCGTTAAATTGGAGAAAGGAGCGTCATCCGGTATTACAAAGCAGTTATGAAAAAGGAATTTACGGACCGGGACATAATTCTTTTACCAAAGATGAAGATGGAAATGATATCATGGTATACCATGCACGCACAGAAACAGAGATAGAGGGAAATCCTCTCTATAATCCAAACCGTCATGCACATCTGATGCAGGTTCAATGGGATGAAAACGGAAAGCCGGTGTTTGCGTATGATTAAGAAAAAAATGGTTCGTGTGTTGACCGTTGCAGGGCTTCTGGCATGCCTTGCATCCGGTTGCGCCTCCGGCGGTTCTTCCGTTGGGAAGGAGGCCGCAGCAGATGAGATAAAAAAAGGCGGATTTACGGTTGCAGCATCCTGTCACGATCCGCAGATCATCAGGGAAGGCGATACATATTATATGTTCGGCAGTCATATGGTAGGGGCAAAGTGTCAGGACCTGCGTAAATGGAATTATTTTGCAAATGGTGTTGATGCAGCAAATACACTGTTTGACAATTTGCTGACAGAGCCGTACGCTGCCTTTGATTTTGTCGGAAAAAACACAGATAATGGGTATTCTGTCTGGGCATCAAATGTAATTTACAATGAGACAATGAAGAAATATGTCATGTATTTCTGTACGACATCTTCTTATGTGAAATCGACTCTCTGTTTTGCAACTGCAGACAATATAGAGGGACCGTATACTTATGTGGATACGATTTTATATTCCGGATATGGAAAAAGCAATATCAGCGAAACGAATTTGTACGATGTACTCGGGAAAAATGCAGATATTTCCAGATATCTGGAATATGGTGGATACAACAATAAGGAGTGGCCAAACTGTATTGATCCGGCGATTTTTACCGATGCAGACGGGCGGATGTGGATGAATTATGGCTCATGGTCAGGTGGTATCTTTCTGCTGGAGATTGATCCCACCACTGGATACCCGATTTATCCGGTGGATGACAAGGATGCCGATCCGTATTATGGATATCGGCTGATTGGTGGTGGACATCACTCTGCTGAGGGTCCATATATCCAGTATGACGCAGAAAACGGCTATTATTATTTGTTTGTTTCTTATGGAGACCTGCAGAGTGATGGTGGGTATCAGATTCGGCAGTTTCGCAGTGAAAAGCCAACGGGACCATATGTGGATGTGGCAGGAAATACACTGGAAGATCAGGACGATCATTTCAATTATGGTTTAAAAATGATGGGGAATTATACATTCCCGAGTTTAAATTATACCTATATGGCACCGGGCGGTCAGTCCACATTTCAGGATGATGACGGGAAATATTACATTACATATCATCAGCGGTTTGACGATGGCACAGAGTATCATGAACCGCGTGTACATCAGATGTACACAAATGAGGATGGGTGGTTTGTTGCAGCACCATTTGCCACAATGGGAGAAACTCTCTCGGAAAAGGGGTACAAAAAATCGGATGTATCCGGTACATTTTATGTAGTAAACCATGGAACAGATATCAGCAGTAAGATTCGCGAAGCGGAGGCATATACGTTGCGGATGGAAAGTAACCGGTGGAGAAAAAAGCGGTACATATGAGGTAAAGGAAGGCACAGATTACATTACCATTACACTGGACGGTGTCGTTTATAAAGGGGTATTAATGGAAATGACAGATGAAGCGGAAAATCCGGTGTTTTGTTTTTCGGCTGCAGGAGACAACGAGGAAACTCTCTGGGGCGTACAATATATCCAAAAGGAGTAAAGAGATATGGCAAAGTTAATGATCAATAAAAATAAAAAAGAAGGTACCATTGCACCGGAGATCTATGGGCATTTTTCGGAACACCTGGGCAGATGCATCTATGAAGGACTCTATGTGGGTGAGAACTCTGAAATTCCAAATGTGAATGGGATGCGTACAGATGTGGTGGAAGCACTCAAAGAGATTAAGATTCCGGTATTGCGCTGGCCGGGTGGATGTTTTGCGGATGAATATCACTGGAAAGACGGAATCGGACCGAAAGAGAACCGGAAGAAAATGGTTAATACCCATTGGGGTGGTGTGGTAGAAGACAACAGTTTCGGAACGCATGAGTCTTTGAACTTTGCCGTCAGCTTGGATGTAAAACTTACATTAACGGAAATCTTGGAAGCGGAACCGTGCAGGAGATGTCGGAATGGGTTGAATATATGACATTTAACGGGGTGTCCCCGATGGCAGATCTGCGCAAAAAAATGGACACGAGGAGCCGTGGACCATTGATTATTTTGGTGTTGGAAATGAAAACTGGGGATGTGGGGGAAATATGCGGCCGCAGTATTATGCAGATGAGTACCGCAGATATCAGACCTATGTGCGCAATTATGATCCGCAGAAACCGATCCAAAAGATCTGTGGCGGAGCAAATGTGGATGATTATGACTGGACAAGGAAGGTATTAGAGACAACCCATGATCACACCGTTCCTGAATTTCATGGATTTATGGATGGGCTTTCCCTGCATTATTATGTGCATCCGGAAGGCTGGGAAATCAAGGGAAGTGCAACGGATTTTGATGAAGAAGTGTGGTATAAGACATTAAAAAAAGCACTTTATATGGAAACTCTTGTGGAACGCCACGGAAAGATTATGGATCAGTACGATCCGGATAAAAAAATCGGAATGATCGTGGATGAGTGGGGCTGTTGGTTTACAGTTGAACCGGGAACCAATCCGGGCTTTTTATATCAGCAGAACACGATAAGGGATGCGTTGGTTGCAGGGATCACCCTGAATATCTTTAATAAGCACTGCGATCGCGTGAAGATGGCAAATCTTGCACAGATGGTAAATGTATTGCAGTCTGTCATTCTCACAGAAGGACCAAAGATGATTAAGACGCCGACGTATCATGTATTCCATATGTACCGGCATCATCAGGTGCAACGCTTTTGAACAGTACACTGACAGGAGTGGGCGAAACCGGTATAGGAGAATGGAAGTTCCGGAGGTGACGGAATCTGTATCTGAGGATGCGGAGCATATCATTACGGTTACATTAAACAATCTTTCTGCGGATGAGGAAAAAGAAATAGAGATTGTGATCGCCGGAGATGAACACATATATTCTGTGAAGGAAGCAAAGGTTGTCTCGGCAGAGATGCACGCACATAATACGTTTGATGCACCGGAACTTGTAAAAGAAGAAGTGTTTACCGCATATAAAAAGTGTGCAGATGGGATAAAAATCATGCTTCCGCCATGCAGTGTGGTGGAACTGCGCCTGCAATAATGCAAAATGGACAGGATCATATGGAAGAATCAGAACGGTATTGCAGAAAATGCGAACTGGCAAAACAATACGGGGGCGGTCTGGAGGAATATCTTTTGCGGTACCTTGCACAGCTTACGCCGGAAGAACAGGCAGAAGATGTGACGTATGCAAGGCGTCTGGCATGTTGTGGGAAATGCACATGGTATGGGGAGCATATGTGCCGTGCCTGCGGATGCTATGTGCAGCTTCGTGCTGCGGTAAAAGGACAGAACTGTCCCTATGAAAAATGGGAACAAGAAGGAGAGACGCATGATACACGATCCGGCAATATTTTATGATGAGGTTAGTGGAAATTATTATACATACAGTACAGGTGCTATATGCCAGAAATCAAAAGATCTGGTGCACTGGCAGGAAATCGGAAAAGTTGTGGAACGTCCGCCGCAGGAGTCGGTGGAATGGACCGGCAGTGAAGATATCTGGGCACCGGATATCGTAAAGGTGGGAAAAGAATATCGTCTGTACTGCTCCAATTCCAGCTGGGGTGTGCGCCAGTCCTGTATCTTTCTGGCAGTGGCAGACTGCCCGGAAGGTCCGTTCGAACCCAAAGGGTGTGTGCTTAAAACAACAGAAAAATTTCCGCAGAGTGTTACCAATGCAATTGATGCAAATATTATCGAGGATGCAAAAACAGGGGGAGCAGTATATGCTTTATGGCTCTTTCTGGGGTGGCTGCCATGTATTAAAACTGAACAGGACTACAGGTTTTGCCGAAGAAGAAGGAATCGGGGTATGCATTGCACGACGCCCGAAGTGGCAGAGCGGCAGTATGGAAGGCCCGTATATGGTATACAATGCGCAGAATAATTATTATTATCTGTTTGTTTCCTACGGATCTTTAAAATCCGATTACAATATCCGGGTGGGAAGAAGCCGGAGTATCTGTGGACCATTTATTGATTTCCACGGAAAGGATCTGATTGCGGATGAGGATGAGGATAACAGCACAGGATTACTCGCCATGTGTGGATATCAATGGAATGAAGGGCAGGCATATATGGGTCCCGGACATAATTCAGTGTTACATGATGTAAACGGACGGTGGTATCTTGTATGTCATATCCGCAGGAAAAACTTTACACAACAGGAAGAACCGTCTGAGATGCAGATACGTGAAATTTTCTGGAGTGAGGATGGGTGGCCGTTTGTGGCAGCACAGCCCCTTGCGAAGACAGATACAGGAGACGGGATAAAGCCGGTAACGAAAGAACAGATATGCGGTTTTTATGAGCGGATCACGCTTGCGCCGGCACTGCCACAGGGAATTACCTGTTCTGTGCCAATGAAACTTGCACCGGATGGATATTATGAGAACTGTTCTGTTCAGGGAAAATGGGAGTATACTGCAGATCACAGGGGCATGATTACATATGGACCTTATACGGAGGAGGTGCGGGTTTATTGTGGCTGGGATGCACAGCGGAAGTGTGAAACAATTCTGTTGTGTGGACTGCGCAGTGATGGTGTTGCATTCTGGGCGAAAAGAATCGGAAATCTGGTATAATGGATGCTGGTTAAAAAGGCTTTTGCATGGAGAAATAACATGCAAAGGCCTTTTTTAATAAAATTATTCTTCAATTGGTGCGTAATTAATGCTGACTTTAATATCCTGTCCATAATTACCGAAAGATTTACCAAAAATCGTGAGTCCTCCAACGTGTTCTGCATTGTCATTGACTGCCATGCGCAGCTTCATGCTGCTGCGATAGTCCAGATTAAAGTCCCGGATGGTGACATCTGAAATCTGCAATCCGTCTATGAAAGTTCCCTTTTTATTGATCACAAGCATTTTTAACAATCCATACTGGTTCCAGTTCGGAAACCACCAGTCCGGAGTGAAAATACCGCGGACATCTCCGAAATCTCCCGGGGATGTCCAGGTGCCGATGCAGACATCATTTAAATAAAAACTGATATCGGATGGCCAGACGTTATTGATTCCCGGGGCTTCGGAACTGAGCTCGGCAGAGATTAAAATCTGCGTGATTTTCTGGGAACCTGGAATAAAGTTTGGAATTTCATATTCCACAAATCCTTTGGAAAACCAGAGAATATCTGCATTGTAGCGATCAGGATGTGCAAAGTAGCGCGTATCATCCACTTCACCGATCAGATGGGAAGCGGTAGCCAGCCCACAGGTCGGATAGACTTCATAATTGCAGTAATGTCCGACCTGAAGTTCTGCATTGTAAACATTCTGCGCTTCTTCCGGTGCGTCCAGATCAATGAGAATTTTATCCAGATGCAGAGTACAGATTTTCTGGTTTCCGTGCCCGCTGGAATCATTGGACGTATTGACAATTCCGCATGCCTCCAGTTTTTTTATATGTCCCGTCAGAGCACCGTTCGTAATGTTCAGTTTTGCTGCCAGTTCGTTCATGTTCATTTCTTTGTTTTCAATCAACAGTTTTATAATTTCAATCCGAACATCGGAGCCAAGTGCTTTAAAAATGTCCAGTCCATCATCCAGTGAAGTGATGTGAAGCATAAATTACCCCCTTTTTATTTGTTGTTTCATTTCTGTTTATAAATTATAGTATCATTCCGGAATGCGTCAACGCATGAGTGAAAGAAAAAGAATAAAAACGAAAATAATTTATAAAACATTAAATAACAACAATTAAATAAAATATTTTAGGAAAATCTAAAAAACATGTTGACATACTTATTGGGCAATTATATAATGTAACCAATAAGACCTGACAAATTTTAAAATATTAGTTAATCTGCCGAATGATTTTTAAAGGCGCGTCGGAATCAGATGGTCAGAATAACGAACAGGGGAGCTTATATTTTATTTCATTATGATCAAGGTGGTTAAAAAGGAGAGGAAACTATGAAGAAAAAAATCATATCAACATTGCTTTGTACAGCAATGCTCGCAACAATGGTAGCAGGATGCGGAGTTGAAAAGAGTGATGGGGGATCAGACACAGAAGGCTCTGCAAGCTCCGTTGCAGAGATGAAAGGAACCGGTGATAATGAGATCAATATTCTTATTTATGCACAGGATCACGAAAAAGCCGTTTATCAGGAACTAATTGATAAATTTACAAAAGAGCATGCAGATGAGATTTCTACAGTAAACTTTGAGGTAACAACACAGGATGAATACGCAACGAAGATGACAGCTGCCATGACAGCGGGAGAACTTCCGGACATTTTCTATGTGGGACCGGAAGCAGTCAGAAGTTATGTAGATAACGGATATGTACAGCCGTTGGATGATCTCGTAGATGCTACTGCGGTTGACAATCTGTGGCCGGCGATCAAGAGCGCATATATGTATGATGGATCTAATATTGGTTCAGGATCGTTATACTGCCTGCCAAAAGATTTATCCTGCTTTGCATTTGCCTACAACAAAGATCTTTTTGATGAAGCAGGACTGGAGTATCCGGATCCGGAAAATCCATACACATGGGAAGAATTTGCAGATGTGTGCCAGAAACTGACAAAGGATAAAGACGGTGATGGCGAAATTGATCAGTGGGGTGTTGCAAATGCAAATGCATTTGGTTTTACTCCTTATGTATACGGCAATGGCGGTCAGTTCTTAAATGATGATCAGACAAAGGTAGTCATTGATGAAAATCAGAATTTTAAGGATGCTTTCCAGTATTATACGGATCTGACATTAAAGTATAAAGTAACGCCAACGGTAGAACAGGATACTGCGCTTGGCGGATACCAGAGATGGCTGGACGGACAGGTTGCTTTTTATGCATGTGGTACATGGGATGTAGCAGCATTTATGGATGATGCAACATTCCCATACAATTGGGATTTATGTGGATGGCCGGTAGGACCAAACGGAGACGGAAAGTCCACAGCATGGCTCGGAACCGTTGGTTTCGCAGTTTCTTCACAGGCAAAGAACCCGGATTTATGTGCAGAGTTAATACAGTCCTTATCAACAGATCTGGACGGACAGAAAGAACTTTGCGGCGAGACATCCGGTAAGTCTTTACAGATTCCAAACATTATGGATTATGCACAGACAACATTTAAAGACAAAGTAAATGATGGAACAATTCCATATGCAAGCAATGTAGATGTTATTTTCGGATATATTGAGGGAAGTGACAAATATAAAGGAATCTTTACGGAAACAACCTACACTTACAACAGTGAATGGTGGGATACTTTCCTGGAAGGAATGCCGAATGTTCTGACCGGAGAAGTTTCCGTAGATGATTATTGTAAACAGGTAGCGCCAAAGATGCAGGAAGCACTGGACAACGCGATCGAATTACAGAACGCAGCAACTAATAATTAAGATTAAAACGGATTGCCCCTGTCATGGGGCAGTCCGTAGGAAAGAGTGGGCATATGAGCGGAAAAACAAAACAACCGAAACATAAGATGTCGGCAATGGCGAAG
>ENA-OQER01001187-OQER01001187.1-human-gut-metagenome-genome-assembly--contig:-NODE-1187-length-13058-cov-5.999459_pt1 | contig 13058 bp, 13 predicted proteins | sample MGYA00242797_ERZ504639 | MGnify/ENA primary metagenome ERZ504639 (study PRJEB26092, sample SAMD00036306) | human gut metagenome | host: Homo sapiens | study: EMG produced TPA metagenomics assembly of...
ATCTTTGCACATGAGAACGCCGGTATTAAGTTTATTTTTAACACCTTAAAGTTAATGCTTTTCTTGCAAATATACAAGAAGGGCGTTCTCTTTTTTGTGGAGACTATGAATTATTCAGGTTAAATAAGGAAAAATTTGGAGAAGGACTGATAATCCAGTATCTTCGTACAATTAAAATCAGGAAAATGCGTATAACAAAAAAACGGAGCCAAAGGTTAATCTTGCAGTCTTTAGTAAAAAACGGATGTCCATATATTATTATATGTATATGGTGTGTGTTGTCTGGCGGATGTGTTCAGAATAAATCCCAAGATTCATTGAAAACATTAAAAACAGAGATTCGACATATTATTAAAGATAAGAAAGCAACTATAGGAGTGGCTCTGATACTAGACGGAGAAGATACGCTGGCCGTAAATAATGCCGAAAAATATCCCATGATGAGCGTTTATAAGTTTCATCAGGCATTGGCTGTATGTGATTACCTGCAAAAACGGCATATTCCACTTTCCACTTCCCTATATCTTGATAAAAGGTATTTCAAACCGGATACATACAGCCCTTTGCGTGATAAATATCCCCAAGGTAATTTGGAACTTCCGATTAGTGAACTTTTAGCTTATACAATGCAGTTAAGTGACAATGTAGCCTGTGATATTTTATTCGATTATATAGGTGGTGTAAACGTGGTGGATGAATACATTCATTCATTGGGAATAAACGATGTTTCTATAACTACTACCGAAGATGAGATGCATCAAGACATGGATGATTGTTACAAAAACTGGACAACACCAATGGAAGCAGCCAATCTATTGGAACTTTTTATGACTCAAGATTCCATGAAAAATGAATATACAAATTTTCTAAAACATATTATGATAGAGTGTGAGACAGGTAAAGACAGACTACCTGCTCCCCTTCCCGAAAGTGAAGTCAAGATAGGACATAAGACAGGAACTTCCGATAAGAATGAACGGGGGGAATACATTGGCATCAATGACATTGGTTTTGTAATTCTACCTGATGGGAACCGATACGTAGTAGCCGTATTTGTCAAAGACTCAAAAGAAAATATGGAAACGAATACTAAGATCATCTCTGATATTTCGGCTGCTATTTACCGATATGCAGGAATCGTTAAAATAGTGCTATTTTGTACTGTCTATGAAAATAAAGACAAGAATGTCATAAATATAATATTATGGATTATCACATCGTTAAAATATCTAGAAATAAAAAGCAATATCTGGATTTATTATTGCTTGGGGATGAACAGGAAATAATGATAGACCGATATTTGGAGCGCGGTGACTTGTTTGTATTGGAAGATAACGGGATAAAAGCTGTTTGCGTTGTAACAAAAGAAGGTCCGAAAATTTGTGAATTGAAGAATATAGCGGTTACCCCTAGTGCCCAACGACAAGGATATGGTAGAAAACTAATAAATTACCTGATAAACCATTACTCAAAAGAATATACTCAGATGATGGTGGGAACGGGAGACGTTCCCGGCACTCTTGCATTTTATAAAAGTTGCGGTTTTGAATATTCTCATTGTATAAAAGATTTTTTCACGGAGAATTACGATCATCCTATCATTGACAATGGGGTTTTACTAAAAGATATGATTTATTTGAAACGTAAAATAGGGTTTTAAAAGAATGGAAACGATCAAATCCTTACTAAATTTAAACATTATTTTCTATCACTTTCAATGAATCGGACAGAAGAATAATTCTTTTTATGAATAATCTATTTACAATTCAATAAAATAAATGTATCTTTGCAATATGTTAAAAACTCATATATCGGATTTGGTGTCGTAAACAATCTGTTTTTATAGAATAGATTGTCCAGTCGTTTTTACTCTCAGAATGTCTTTTGAGAGCAATTTTATATTATTTATAATTGATCTTTTAATCCGCATACAAATAATGGGATTGTATGCCCTCAATGTTTTACAATAATGAATAACGATAATAATCATAATACAATCCAAGAGTTCGATGTAAATTTAATCTGTGATTTCTTTTTAAATACAAACCGGCAAGGTCCCGGAAGTCCCGAAGCAACCTTAAAAGCACTAAGCTTTATAAATAATCTCACTGTTCAATCCCTTATCGCCGATCTCGGTTGTGGGACAGGAGGTCAGACAATGGTATTGGCACAACATACACCGGGAAGTATTACAGGACTCGACTTCTTTCCGGAATTTATTGAATGCTTCAACAGGAATGCCGAAAAGTTAAATTTACAGGATAGAGTAAAAGGTGTAGTCGGCTCAATGGATGCCCTTTCTTTTGAAAAAGAATCCCTAGACTTGATTTGGTCGGAAGGAGCTATTTATAATATCGGTTTTGAACGAGGATTGAACGAGTGGCGCAATTATTTGAAACCGGGAGGATACCTTGCCGTTTCTGAAAGTGTCTGGTTTACCGATCACCGTCCGGCAGAGATTCATGATTTCTGGATGAATGCTTACACGGAAATAGATACAATTCCTAATAAAGTAGTACAAATACAAAAAGCGGGATATATTCCCGTTGCTACGTTCATTCTTCCGGAGAATTGCTGGACAGAACATTATTATGTTCCGCAGGCCAAAGCCAAAGAAATGTTTATCAAGAAGTATGCAGGGAATAAAACAGCTGAAAAACTGATGGCATCCATCTGCCATGAAGCTGAATTATATAGTAAGTATAAAGAATACTATGGATATGCATTTTTTATAGCAAAGAAAATAAATCCCTTTCAAGGTTAGTGGAAAGAAGAGTAAAGTGACCTTCTAAAACATATTCAAGTAGTGCAGACATTCTGTTCAAGGAGTATCTGCACTCGCTTTTTTATATATCAAGCATTTCCATTAAAGCGCTTTTCAGTACATAGGCACTTATACCCAGTCGTCTTTTTCACCGCCTCATTCAGATAAACAGATGAGACATTGAGCAGCAAAGCATATTCTTGTGGGCGTTTTAATGAATGGAATTTTACAGCCCATAAGGCTTTAAATTGTTTTATGATAATAGTTTTAATTACCCTCTTTTTAAAACGTTCTAATTGACAAAGTAATTCATTTTCAATCAGAAAACCGAATTGATAAAGAATCATATCTTGTTGAACTTAGTCTTCCATTCCTAATATTTTCTTCATTTGCGGTCGGAATCCATCTCCCCATTTTTCTAATTGTTCAATAATGGGAAGCAGTGTTCTACCTTGCTCTGTAATGGAATATTCTGTATGGGGAGGAAGTTCCGAAAAAATCTTTTTCTGTATCATGCCATGAATCTCCAGTTCTTTCAGTTGTTGGTTGATTACCCTTGGGCTGGCATCATCAAAGTAACGATGAAGTTCACTCGGGCGCTTCGGGCCTTTGTCCAATTCTTGAATAATGCAGCTTAGGTTTCCGTTGGAACAAAGATACTGTGTAAAATAGCGTTTTGCAAGTGTTTTTCGTGGGGTTTTAGAGAAAAGTGACTAAGCGTAAACATCCTGAATAACAAGCTGTTTCGTCCGGTTGATTACACGATATCTTCCTTTTGATTTAGTTGTTTCACTTAAGTGATGAAGTTTGAGCACTCTAGTGATGAAAGTTCATACTTAGGTGATACAATATCATCACTTTAAGTGAAACAATTTACTTGAAGGGAAGATACAACGACTTCGACCGGATGATACACCTTATTCGTCCGGTTGTTGTCATTTGATGAAATGTGAGTATTTTGCCGGACAGTCATCACCTCGGGATGCGTTTTTGGAGATGGAACGGGGCTGAAAGAATATGAAGTTATTATGAAGAAATCGTAGAAGGATCATTCATAATAACTTGCTTGTAATCAGTAGGTAATGTGCTGATGAAGGGTTTGACGGAAATAATTCCGGTATTACATTTTCTATGCCGGCGAGTATGTTCTCGGTTACAGAGATGGAAACAGGAGTTATTTGAACAGACCGGTGGGCAAGAGATTTTTCATCAGGCTCCGGTCTGATAATAGAATGGTATCTCATGATGAAATAAGTAAATTATGGGGAAGGAGCGATAATGGAAAATCATAGCCTTTATAATTTGATTGCAAAAATGGGGAAGGTCTTATCAGTGGATACTCGCATTGAATTAGTTACCGTAGGGAAGGACGGTTATGCTCTGAAAATAGAGGATGTTGCGAGCTGCATATGAGTAAGCGTTTCCGCGATTCTATAAGTGTGGTAAAATAAAAAGTTTAATTAGCCTTGTTTAGCTATTTTCCTTTTCCCATTTATCAGGAAGTAGTTCCCTGTATTTTTCAAGGGGTGTGTTCGGTTGCATTCTGCGGTTCTATTGAAGGTGATTGTGATCCCGGAAAGGCTGAACTCTTCTTCCGACAACATGATGGGTACTATTTGAGTGAACGAAGGAGAGGAGGTTGTCGTTCGGGAGTGGGCAACACCATTATAATAATCACGAACCACATCTTTCCTAGCTTGTTTAACGCTATAGCCCCGTCGGGACATCCAGGAGCTCATATCCCCCAAAGTGGTATGTTGCTTGCGGCAAACATCGGCTAAAGAACAATTGTGGTCTACTTCAATACTTCCAGAAAACGTTTCCAAGTGGCTCTAAATCTACTTCTTCTAAATCCATAATACTTCGTTTTTATACGCTGCAAAGATACAAGAACGAAAAAAGACAGACTAGGTAGAATCGCGGAGACGCTTACAACATATTAAAATTAAAGACTTTTCGATAATTATTGCGCAAATAACTATCACTTGTTGTCTGTATGCTTTCCGCACGTTTTACCTTTACTTCTTGCCAAAGTCAAACTTATATATAAGGTTTAAGCACGCTCCTTGATAAGGGGTTTTATTATTTTCTTCTATTCTGCTTAGATTGTTATTGGTAATTGTGGTCAGGTTTCTTCTTTTATTCAAAATAGCGTAAACTGATAAATTTATGCAGAACTTTTGATCCAGGAAATATTTGTAAAGGCCGGCATTCATATTGTATACACTGTGATATATTGTTTCGCTTCTACGTGCTCTTCTTTCTGCCATAAAGTTAAAACTTCCACCGAAAGTATTTGTGAAACGAAGACTGTTGTCACAAAAGAATAAGCAATGGACTATATGGTAGGTCTGTTTGGGCGACACTTCTTTAGTGTAGTCGCCATCAAGGGAGGCATTGGTAGTCCACCAGCTGAACAAGGCCTTAGTGAAACCTATTGAAAAAGCATGTCGATAAGACTTCCCTATATTGGTCGGCATAGTATAGGTGATGATCGGATTGTCTTTATCTTGATAGATCAGGGGAAATAAATCATCTTTGCACTTTGCGTAAGCGTAGCTTATACTCCAAGTATTTGACAGACTCAACAATAGCCTGATACGATGTTCGGTAGTAGGTACTAAATCCGGATTCCCTTTAGCATAAGAATATTCAGAGATATAGACAATAGCCGGATTCATGCTCTTATAAGGGATATTTCCCATTCTTTTTGAATAGGATAAAGAGGCTTGGTTCTTTTCAGAGAAAAGGTAACCCACCTTGATGGAGGGGAACAGATTGCGATATGTGCGTTTGTCACCTGCTATGTTATTGGAAATACATTTCACTTCATCTTCTTGTACCCGTATACCGCCATTTAATGTAAATTTCTTCCATTGCCATACATATTCTGCATAGCCTGCATAACCTATACCTTTATAGGTAAATAGCCCGCTTTTATCTTCTTTCTGCCATCCTTCTTCACTCTGATATGCGTAATACATTTGGTTGCCGGTGTGGTTATTATAATAGTCGCCACCCCATTTCAACCTGGAATGTTTGTTGAGCAAGAAGATATAATTTATCTCTGCTTTCCATAAATCAGAAACAGTTCCGGTGTTGCTACATTTATTATCCTCTTCGTTTTTCTCCGGATACTGATAAAGATAATGGTGATTCAGTTCTTTCGTTTCGTCACTTCTCAAATAATCAAGAACTGTTCGCAAAGTATGCTTTCCGTTTTTTGATTTCCAATTATAGTTCAAACTAGCCTGATATATTTTGTCATCCCCTTTCCCTTTACTATGGTAGGAAGAGGTATATTCCTTTTCTGTTTCTTGTATTTCGGAAAAAGAAGAAGATTTTAGTGTGCTTCCAGCTTGTTTTACCATACAGTTAAGTCCGATGCTTTGCAGGGTAGTTATATCATATAACATACTGAATGTTTCATTGATTCTTCTTATATTTTTACGGTCTATATTCTGGTTTACAATATGGGTATTCTGGTGGCTGTTATGGGTTATATTTTCCGTGATATAAGGATCTCCTGCATTAGAAAGAACTAGATTGTTGTAAAAATTCCATTTCCCAAGCCGAAGGCTTAATGGAAGACCCAAGCGTTCCCAATGACTATTTCTTTTTCTCATTTCTCCTAGCAAAGAGGGTGAACCATTGCCTCCGCCATCTGCATTTTTTTTTCAAAGATATATATGATTCCTCCTTTAGTCGTGGCATTATATTGTAAATCAGCTTCCGGCAGGATTTCAACATTTTCTATGTCCGTGGCTTGCAGACTTGATAATTCTGTGCGGTCATGAAGTTCTCTGCCGTTTATGTATATTTTAGACACGGTTCCTCCATTCAGCCTTAGTTCAATTATATGCAAGGAAAGAATTTCAAATATAGGAATAAGAAGAGTTTGCAGAGTACGGAGCAGGGGATAAAGTTGTGAAATAATTTTTGTTTTATATGTTGCAGGCACGGGATGCGTATGATATTAGAATCGCGGAAACGTTTACGAAGAGCGCATGAGGAATGCGCGAAACTTGAGAGTGTCATCTGATGTCATAGTACAGGCTACAGGGCTTTCTGAAGAAGAAATAAAAGCCCTTTAATTGAATTGCAAAGGGTTTGGCCGGAAAGAATAGTTTCTATTCATATTCGTGTTTCCGTTTCGGATTCATCGGAAACCAACCTTTCAGCACACGTTCGCGTTGCTCGAAGATCTCCTTGATAGTCCAGAAAGAAGAGAAAGAGAAGACACCCAATAAAGAGGAAATCAAGATGTCACTGATAAGTACAGTCCCTATAATGCCTGCTATGCCCAGTACCAAAAATATCCACCAGCATCGTGTACCCCAATAATATTCGGCCTTGACCACGATGGGGTGGAAAAGACCGATTATTAAAAAGGTACAAATGCCGATGGCGATACCGCTAAATGGTATTCATTCAGCCATTCCATTCTTTCTTAGCTTTGAATGGGTATTTCTTTTTTGATGCTCTGTTCCAGAGAGATCAAGGTCTCGGTAGCCGTAACACCGGGAATTTCCTGAATCTTTGAGTTCAGCAAGTCCATCAAATGTTCGTTGTCACGAGAGTAAAGTTTGGTCAGCATAGTATATGGACCTGTAGTGAAATGGCATTCCACAATTTCGGGAATCTTCTTCAGTTCTGCCACTACGTTTTTGTACATGGAACCTTTTTCCAGCTTGATTCCTACGTATGTACAGGTTCTATACCCTAAACTCTTAGGGTTCACATGATATCCTGAACCGATAATAACTCCCAAATCAATTAATCTTTGCACACGCTGATGAATGGCTGCGCGTGAAACTCCACATTCTGCTGCGACATCTTTAAACGGGATGCGGGCATTTTGGGATATAATTTCTAGAATTTGTCTGTCGAGACTATCAATTTTCTCCATAATATACCGATTTTAATGTTATCAATCTGTAAGCAAATATAGGAATACTTTTTAATTTATCTACTATTTTGCAAGAAAAAACAGGATTTCTTTGAAAAAAAAGTGCAAGAAGAGGAGCTAATCACCTATTTTCTTCTCTATTTCGCCGATTTTCCCTCTTCTTTCAAATGAGAAGGTATCGCTATGTGTATCTAAATAGTTCAACAGGAATAGCGATTTTCTTAACAAATATTTTTGTTCTTCGGACTCTTTCAACAAAGCATCCTGATAGAGCAGTTCGGATAACATGTCGATGCGCGTGAGCAATTCCTCGCCACCATAGTTTTGTCCCATCTCGTTCAGTATATATTCCGCATCCTGATCATAATAGAAGGTGGAAGGATGATTGAAGTAGGCACGATAAATGCTTTGAAGTTGCAATTGCAGCTCGGGACCGTCCTTTTTATCTCTTTCTTCTACCAACTTTTCCAATGCTTCGAAAAACTGTTGAAGCAACCGCATAATGTAATCTCTTTGCAGCATGTTAATTGTCCTCTTCGTTTTTATGGGTTAGTGTTACTAATACTTTATCTATCCGGGCTCCGTCCATGTCGACTATTTCCAGTGTGAAGTCATTCCATTCCATGGCTTCACCGGTCTTGGGAATGTGACCTAGTTGTTGCAAGATGAGGCCGCTCAAAGTGTTGTAATTATAATCGGGGTATAAATCCTCCATTTCGAAATGACTCAGAAAGTCATAGAAAGAGCATTGCCCGTCTATCAGCCAGCTTCCGTCCTTGCGGGGAACGATATCGGGATCTTCCGAGTCACTGGGCAAGGTGCCTACCAGGGCTTCCAGAATGTCCTTCATGGTGATGATGCCTTGCAGACTGCCGAATTCATCACAGATTAATCCGTATTTGATGTTGTGCTGGCGTATTTGTTCCAATACTTTATATACATCCATGTTTTCGTGGAAGTATTGTGCCGGACGGATCACATCACGCAGATTGAATTCGCAACTGTTCAGCTTCCCGAAGAGGTCTTTCAGGTAAACTACTCCGATGATGTTGTCCAGGGTGTTTCCTTGAGTTACAGGGTAAACTTGGTACAGGTGTTGGCATACGATGTCATACAGTTGCTTGTTGTTCATGTCTATGTCAATGGATACGATGTCGCTGCGATAGGTCATGATGGTGTTGATGCTACGGTCGCCCAGGGAGAAGACGCGGTCCACAATATCCTGTTCCACTTCCTGCACTTCGCCGTTCTCAGTCCCTTCGTCTATCATGGATTTGATTTCCTCTTCAGTCACTTTTTCTTCAGCTGTGTTGATATGCAGCAGGTTGAAGATAAGTGAAGTGCTTTTGGCAAGTATCCATACAAAAGGAGAGGCTATGACGGACAGCCAGTACATGGGACGTGCCAATAGCTTGGCAGCACGGGTGGAGGCACTCATGCCAATGCGTTTGGGCACCAGCTCGCCAAAGATAATAGTGAGGTAAGTGACCAGAATGACAATCAGGGTTTGAGCCAATAAATAGGCATATGTGGCGGGTACGCCGGTGTCAGTCAGTATGTTCCCAAAATCGGTGGCCAGCACGTCGCCGGAGTAAATACCGGTCAATATACCAATCAGGGTGATTCCGATTTGATGGTGGATAAAAACTTGTCCGGGTCATTGGCAAGCTTTAAAGCGATACGCGCTGTAGAGCTTCCATGACGGATATCATTGGACAAACTACTTTTACGCGCTGAGATCAGGGCGATTTCGGACATAGCGAATACCCCGTTTAATAAGATAAGTGCGATAATAATGGCAATTTCCATGTAAGAATTTACGTTTTGTTTTGCTAACAAATGTACTAAGAATTGTGTTTTCTCTTTCTTCTTTTAGATTTAATTAATGAATTATCTGTCATTTGCGCTATCTTTGCGGTGTCTATACTTAGAAAGGAGTAATTATGCATCCGTTGGAACTATTCAAATATTGTCCGAAGTGTGGTTCGCCGCACTTTGAAGTGAACAATGAGAAATCAAAGCGTTGCGCCGATTGTGGCTTTGTGTATTATTTCAATTCCAGTGCTGCTACTGTAGCTTTTATCTTGAATGATAAGAATGAGTTGTTGGTGTGCCGCAGAGGAAAAGAACCGGCAAAGGGAACATTGGACCTGTCCGGTGGGTTTATTGATATGTATGAAACCGGCGAGGAAGGTGTGGCACGCGAGGTGCTGGAGGAAACCGGCTTGCAGGTGGAGGAGGCTGTTTATCAGTTCTCATTGCCCAACACTTATCTTTATTCAGGATTTCTGGTACATACATTGGATCAGTTCTTTCTTTGTAAGTGAAAGATACCAGTCGGATAAAGGCGATGGATGATGTGGCGGAATCTTTCTGGCTTCCGTTGGATGAAGTGAATCCCGAAGAATTCGGGCTGGATTCTGTGCGTGAAGGAGTCCGGCGTTTTTTGAAAGAACATAAACTTTAATGATAAGATATGAAAAGAAAAACCTTATTGATGGCCGCATTGATGGGAGGCTGTTCCTTGCAGGGAATGGCGCAGCAGATAACTCCCAAGGATGTGGCAGGTGACAAGGAATATAACCGGGTATGCCGGGAATATGAGTTGAAAGGCGGGGACAGCATGGAACTGTTACAGGCTTATCTGGACAAATATCCTGACTCCCGTCATAAAAACAGGGTGCTGTCACTGATTGCCTCTGCTTATTTTATGGAGGGAAAATACAAGGAGGCCATTGCCCTGTTCCGGTCGTGTGATCTGGAGGCTTTGCCTGATAAGGAAAGAGATGATTGTGCCATGCGTCTGGCCACCTCTTATCTGAAAGAAGATAATCTGCGTGAAGCGGCTGTATGGTTTACCTTGCTGAAAGAGGTAAGCCCATTGTATCAGGATGACGCTGTCTATAATCTGGCTTATATTGATTATGTGGAGAAACGCTATGACAAGGCGCTGAAAAGTTTCCAGTCTTTGCAGAATGATGCCGTATATGCAGCATTGGTTCCTTATTATATAGGAGAGATTTATTTGGTGAAAGGAAATTATCAGCAGGCCCGTACTGTGGCAAAAGCGTATCTGGAGCAATATCCAGCTAAAAAGGATGTTCCTCAGATGGAACGGATTTGGGGAGAGGCTTGTTTCGGATTGAATGATTACCAAGCGGCGATACCTCCTTTGGAAAGATACCGTGAAAGTGTCTCCCACCCGCAGCGTAAGCCTTTGTATGAACTCGGTATGAGTTATTATTATACTGGTGTTTATTCCAAGGCTGCCGCTACTTTGGGGGAAATGGCTTCGGTACATGATGCCTTGTCACAGAATGCTTATCTCCACATGGGGCTGGCTTATTTGAACTTGAAGGAGAGGAACAGGGCACGCATGGCATTCGAGCAGGCAGCCAATTTCAGTTTTGACCCGAAAGTAAAGGAACAGGCTCTTTATAATTATGCTTTGTGTATTCATGAAACCTCTTATTCTCCATTTGCCGAGTCGGTTACCGTGTTTGAGCGTTTTCTGAACGAGTTCCCGAACTCGCCTTATACGGAGCGTGTCAATGATTATTTGATAGAAGTGTATATGAATACCCGCAGTTATGAAGCTGCTTTAAAATCTATAGCAAAGATTGAACATCCGGGCACACGTATTATGGAGGCCAAGCAGAAGATTTTGTTCCGGCTGGGCACACAAGCGTTTGCGAATGCTCGTTTCCAGGAGGCTCTGGAGTTCTTCAACCAATCGCTTGCTGTGGGGCAATACAATCAGGCGACAAAGGCGGACGCTTATTTCTGGAGAGGGGAATCCAATTATCGTTTGGACCGTTTTCCGCAGGCGGGTAACGATTACCGCTTGTATCTGGAATTTGCCACCAGCAAGGACGGACAGGAATACGGTCTGGCTCTCTATAACTTGGGATATACTTATTTCAAACAGAAAAATTATGGAAATGCGGGCACTTGGTTTACCCGTTTTGTGGACAGGGGAAGTGCCAATGAACGTGCCATGCAGGCAGATGCCTATAACCGTATAGGTGACTGTAACTTCTATGACCGCCATTTTGAACAGGCTCGTCAGGATTATGCCCGTGCGGTGGAGATTGATCCGTCACTGGGGGATTACTCTTTGTATCAGGAGGCGTTTGTACGTGGTTTGCAACGTGATTATAATGGAAAAGTGCAGACGTTGAACCGCTTGATTTCGGATTATCCGGAATCACAATACATGGATGATGCCCTTTACGAGCAGGGACGTGCTTTTGTGCAGATGGAAGATAATGCCAATGCCATTGCCCGTTTCAATATTTTGGTGAAGAAATTCCCGGAGAGCAATGTCGCACGGCGGGCAGCTAACGAGATCGGTTTGCTGTACTATCAGGATGACAAGTATCCTGAAGCCATTCAGGCTTATAAGCAGGTCATAGCCAGTTATCCGGGCAGTGAGGAGGCTCGTTTGGCGCAGCGTGATTTGAAATCTATCTATATTGATTTGAACAAGGTGGATGAGTATGCCAACTTTGCTTCAACTATCCCCGCGGTGCCAACTTGATGTAAATGAGCGTGATTCATTGACTTATGTGGCTGCCGAAAGGGTATATATGCGAGGAGAGGTCACCGAAGCCCGCAACAGCTTTACCCGTTATTTACAGACTTTCCCCGAAGGTGCTTTCAGCCTGAATGCCAACTATTATATCGGTTTGATAGACTATAACCAGAAAGCCTATGAAAGTGCAGCTCGGCATTTGGATAAAGTATTGGAATATCCCAACAACAAATATTCTGAAGATGCCATGTTGATGGGTGCCGAAATGGCTTATACGGCGAAGGATTATGAAAAAGCTTTGCATATTTACAAGCAATTGAAAGATAAAGCTGCTTCTATGGAGCGTCGCCAGCTTGCAAAAACCGGAATGTTACGCAGTGCGCATATGCTGGGAAATGAGGAAGAGATTATCTTTACCGCAACAGATTTGCTGGCCGATACTAAACTGGCGCCGGAATTGTCTAACGAGGCACATTATTACCGTGCAAAAGCTTATTTGGATGCCGGCAAGACGGATGGAGCTATGGAAGATCTGAAGATCTTGGCAAAAGACACCCGTAATGTATATGGAGCGGAGGCCAAATATAAAGTCGCCCAGATTTACTTTGACGGCGGACAAACGGATAAGGCGGAGCAGGAGGTGCTGAATTACATCGAGGTAAGTACACCGCATACCTATTGGCTGGCACGCAGCTTTGTGTTATTGGCTGATGTGTATATGAAGTCGGGACGTAACTTGGATGCTAAACAATATTTGCTTTCATTGAAGCAGAACTATCAGGCTGATGATGATATTGCCGGAATGATTGAAAGCAGACTTGAGAAATTGAAAACTGAGAATTAAAAATAAA
>ENA-OQER01001190-OQER01001190.1-human-gut-metagenome-genome-assembly--contig:-NODE-1190-length-13021-cov-2.076470_pt1 | contig 13021 bp, 14 predicted proteins | sample MGYA00242797_ERZ504639 | MGnify/ENA primary metagenome ERZ504639 (study PRJEB26092, sample SAMD00036306) | human gut metagenome | host: Homo sapiens | study: EMG produced TPA metagenomics assembly of...
AAAATCTTTAAACTCTTCCTCTGTAAAAATAATTATTCATTCTTTTTAACATTTCAAGTGCTAAATTGCTTAAAAATTTTGCTTTATTTTAAACGAGTATGTATTTCTCTCAGCTTCTTTTGGAGATAATTTTTCTAATAACACTTCTAAATAATTCTCCATGACAATCCCCTCATTTTGGGGCACAAAATTTTTATCAAAATCCCACAAAACCATGAAAATCGAAACATTAAAAGGTGTTTTTGCAAAATTTATCGAATTGCAGTAGCCATTTATTTTTTCAACAACCTCTGAAACATCCGTTACATCCTCTCTTTTTCCTGCCCATTTTGTAACCAGTTCCCTTATTTGTGCTTTTCCAAACGAATTAATATATAACTTTTTAAAATTACGTGTATAATCAGGAAGTTTCTTAACATCAATAGATTGAAAAAATTCTTCTTTCGTAGTCAAAATAAACCTATTTTCACCTTTTGCTTCTATAAATTTGGAAATCATAAATGTATGATTAGCATCAAAAATATCTACATTATCTATCAAAAACACCATTCTACCGTCATCAATAAGTTGCTTAATTTTTTCTTTTTTAATAGTTGCGTCATCACATAAATTTCTCATAACAAACTGTACTGCTGCATTTGTTAATTTGTCTGATTTTTGGGCAAATAACGCATATCTATATGAATCGGTATCATTTCTACTTTATTATAATTATCTATATATTTTAGTCCTATTTGTTGCAATAAGGTCGTCTTTCCACTTTCTTTTTTACCTAAGAAAATTACATTGTTTGTTTCATCTAACAATTCATTCAAACCAATAAATTTCCCTTTACCAGAGCTTTCTGATACATACTCGGATTTTTCCGATAAAATAGGTTCTACAAAAAATTTGTTCGATATCCACAGGTGAATAACTATCAATTTCTTTAATCAATGTTAAAGTTTCTGACATATTGATAAAATACTTTCCTATGCCATTTATGATATCAAATTCCATTTGTTTTTCGGTTACATCACCATTTAATTGATATGACACTTGACCTGTTTCAATAAGATTAAGAGCACTGTCAAAATCATTTCTATCTTTCGCATAATATGTTCTCAAAAAAATATTGCAAAGATTACTGTTAAAGTCTATATTCAGAATCGAATATCCATTATATCCATCAACAGCCCTTCCAAAAGCATAATCTAAAGGATACAACTTCCCCGCCGTGCTACATATTGTTTTCATTTTTTGTCTGCATACTGATTTATGGTCATTTTCATGAACATGCCCACACAAAACAATATCAAATTTAGACAATTCCCTTTCTATTATTCTTGATTCATAATCGGATAGCCAGTCAGTAGGATGATGCATTAAACATATTTTTATATCAGTGTCTTTAATATGTTTATATAAATCACATATCTGCTTTTTCCCCACATACATTATTCCCTTTTCACAACCACCTTTTCCAGATGACCGCCATGAGGAATCGATACATGCAATCCCCACCTTCTTACCATCTATCTCTTTTAAAAATGCATAACCAATTTTTTCTTTGATAACATCACTATAATAATTATCAATCCATTGATAAAAATAATCCAATCGTGCTAAATATGCTTCATTCATATCCAAAACATTACCATCAATATCCTCTAGTGAATCTACTAAAAGTCCTTTTTCCGTTGCTTTTACTATTTTCCTCACATCTACTTCATGATTTCCTGGCACTATAATAAATTTATTTTTTTCTAGTCCTAAACCATTCAACACGGGATCTATAAGAATCTCTTCTGCAATTTTCATTTGATTTTCATCATCTACAGCCTTATCCCCACGCTGGATTAAATCTCCCGTAAAGCAAACCAAATCTATTTTTATATTTTCTTCTTTTTCTACTTTCAGTACATCATTTATCATTTTTCCCACAACTTCGGAAATCTTTTCTTTTGCAGTCATCTGTATATGTGCATCTGAAATATGTAATATATTTAATGTATTCATTTTTATCTCCTGTCATATATTTTTTTTGATTGCATATAATGGTTTTATGAAAGTAAAGGAGTTTTTTTATGACCAATTTCAATTTAATGTATTTACTCATTTTTTCGGAAGATAAAAATCACTTAAAATATTTACTAAATAAATACCGTATTTCCATAGACGAATCAAAGTATTGCTAACAAATGTTAGCAATACTTATTTTTGTTCAATAATTCAATATGATTTTTTTTCTTTTAAAAGTAGTATATAACTCACATTAAGTATCAATTTATCGATTCCACTATAAACTCCTATAGTCTCATAAATTTTTCGTTGCAATTATGCATTTTTATACATTATATCCAAAATCTGGAAATATTTCAACATTACCACAAACAAAATGCCTGTTTTGAAGCAGAAAAAAGACCAGCACTTTCGCACTGGTCTTTTTCCTTACTTCAACTTTATTTCTTGTTTCTTACTTTGTGATCTTCACGCTTTCCTTCTGGCCTTTTCCTTTCAGCAGACGTTTGTAACTTGTCAGTTTCTTCTTTGGTACTTTAATCTTGCATTTTTTGTCAATACCTTTGAAGGCTTTTTTTCCGACTTTCTTCAGCTGTGTGGATTTGATCGTGATCTTTTTCAGTTTCTTTGCACCGTTAAATGCATTTGCACCGATCTTGGTCACATGTTTGCCAATGATAACCTGCGTCAGTTTTTTGTTGTTCTTGAATGCATTCTTTGAGATCTCGGTTACTTTGAAAGTAACGCCGTCAATTTTCACAGTTCCAGGAACAGTAAATTTCTTTTCTGTTGCTTTTCTCGGTTTCACCAGAGTAACGGTTCCGTTCTTTGCATCGGATTTTGTTACTTTGTAGAATCCTCTTCCAACCGGTTTGGTTGTTCCGACAGCAGGTACTTTCTGAGTATTCGGATTTGTGTTTGGCTTTTCTGTTCCAGGCTGTGTGCTTGGTGTTTCCGGCTGTTTATTCGTTTCGGTTTCTTTGCCCGTTTCAGTTTCTTTACCAGTATCCGGCTCGCTGCCTGCCACTTTCAGATTCTGCTCTGCTTTTTTCAGGCTGTCCAGTGCTTTGCGGACGTCTGCGGCACTTGCAGTCTTAGAAGCGGCTGCTTCTTTTGCTGCTGCCAGTGCATTCTGGAATGCATTCCAGCTTGCATCGCTGTAATCGCCTTTTGTTTTGTCTTTTACTTCTGCAATCTTGCTGTTCAGTACTGCTTTTGCTTCTTCTAACTGTACATTTGTGGTCGGATCTTCCTCCCATTTTGCAAACAGTGTCAGATCTGCACTTACCGGGTGATGCTGCTGTATATGCTACTGTGCAGTTTACATCGCTGTACCAGCCCTTGAATACATATCCGGCTCTGGTCGGATTCTGCGGCAGGCTCCAGCTTTCGCCGGCTGCTACTTTCAGAGACTCAATGCTGTTTCCGCCTTTTGTATCAAAAGCAACAGTATATTTTTTCTGTGTTGCTGTGCTCTTAATTGCTTTTCCGTAAACTTCTAATTCGCAGATATGGTTTCCGCCATGTGCTGTTCCACTTGTCAGAATACTTCCGCGTGTGTAAATACGGATATAACGTGCTTTCTGTTCTTTTGCTTCAAATGTCTTTCCTTCTGATGTTTCTGCATATTTTGCATCCGGATTTGCAAGCTTTTCATTGCTCAGCAGTCCGTATGCATACTTGGAATCTGAAACGCTGCTGTACAGCACGGTATCATTTGCATCAAAAGCAGCATCTTCAGATGCAACCACGATCGTATCCTGGTAGGTACGTCCGTCCGCAAAATAACGCCACATTTTTACCTGATCCAGCTTGAATACATCGCCAAGATCGATCTGGAAGTATACGCTGGTTCCTGCCAATACATCACTTTCAATGCTGTCCAGTGTACAGGTAAAGGAGTTTGAACCTTTATCACCATCGATCATTTTTTCCGGACTACTTTTTTTGTTTGAAACATCCTGATCATTATCTGCACGTTTTACTGTGATGTTTGAAGCCTGCAGAGGGATTTTTCCGTTTCCATCCGGAACAATACCGGAATCTCCGCTGCTGTCTCCGCCAACTGCTGATCCTGCTTTTTCCAGTGCAGCCAGCTTAAGTGTGCATCTTTTACTTCTGCCTGGCTTACCTGAAGATCAGTTCCGCCTCCAACAGTCAGAGTTCCATCTTTCAAATCTTTGATGTTTTTCTCATATCTGCTTGCATCCAGTGTACCGTTGACATAAACTTTCAGACTGCCATTCTTTTCACGGATACCTGCAATGTGTTTCCATGTTCCATCGTTTACAGCTTCTTTGGAAGTTACAGATATATCTCCAACTGTAAAGACTGCTTTTCCGTCTTTGTCAATGGAAAGGCTGTAAGCACCTTCCTGTTTCAAAATGTTCATGTTGTTTCCGGTTGTTTTCACATAGGCAGATGCTGCAAAATCAGCGATTCCTGTAACAGCTGTTCCGTTCAGCTCATATGCTTTTGTAAGACCAAGTATTGTCTTTCCTGCCAGTGCTTCGTCTGTTGTCTCCGTTACATCATTTGCATTCTTCAGATCTGTTTTTGCTGCTGCTTTCGCTACAACCTGATTTTCCTGATATACAACTTCTGTATTTACTGCTGCTGCATTGCCGGTTAAATCTTTTAATCCACTTACAGAAACCGTTACTTTGCTTCCTGCACTCAGAGTGGATGTAGTCAGCGTTACTTTTCTCTGATTTGCACTTACTTCTGCTTTTGTAACATTTGCTCCGGAAACGGTTGCAGCAGGAGTACCGGTCACGCGCTCATCAAATGTCAACTCAATCGTGTTGTTCGCAGTTGCTTTTGCAAGCGTCAGCTGAGGTGCTTTTGTATCTTTTGCAGTAGAGAGAGACCAGATACGTGCCTCACCCGGCTGCAGTGTAACTGTGATCACATCTCCGTATTTTACTGTCTGATAGTTCGGTCTGTGCATCGGTTGTCTTGTGATTCAGAATTGTTGTACGGTTGAGTGTCTTGCCTTTCAGACTTTCTGCCGCACCAATGTTTCGATCCAGTGTAAAGCTCAGTGTCTTTACGGATGCACTTGGATTTCGCATGGAAATAATACCTTCTTCACTATCCCAGCAGGAGTATCCGTAGGTATTGCCCTTATCCGGTGTCGTACCAATCAGTTTCGCATTTTTCAAAATGTGATAGTTCTTCTTAGCCCACTCCAGATATTCTGCATTGATATCCCATTTCTGACCTTCATCTATCATTTCCGGGCTGTAGTACAGCTCCCAGAATGCAGTTCCCCTGGTTCCCATCATATACAGATACGTTTTGAATTCATCATCTGTCATCTGGTTTGCCAGATTGGTTCCTGTTTTTCCATAGATTGGATCATGATTGTAAATATTTGCCAGTGGGAACTGGAATTCTCTTTCTTTTACAAAATCAAAATATCTGCCGTCACGGTAAGAAAGCAGCTGATCTACCTGTCTGTTCTGTCCGACCTGAACACGTCCGATATCCTGGCTGTTCTGGATCCAGATAGAGTTTGCCACTGCAGATACCATGGACTTGGGTTTACATAACAGGTCAGGTTAAACCACAGATTGTCAATGCCGTTTTTCTCTGCATTGGTACGCAGCGTCTCAAACAGATCGATCCATGCTTCCCAGGTATCGGAAAAATAATACATACCATTCTTTCCGCCTGTCATATGTTTATGATCTGCATTTGTACATGGCTTTGTCGCAAATCCATCCAGTTTCCAGTAATTTACTTTATAAGCATCCTGCATCTGTAAGAAAAACTCAGTCAGCTTCGTCACATACCGTCTGTCACCGACATCAATATCATCGGTTACCGCATTGTATGCACCAAAACCTGCTTTTTCAATAATCTTACCCATTGCAGCGTTATAGTTATAACCACCTCTAGGGCCTACCCATACACCAAATCCGGAGCCGAAGCTTTCTGCAAGATCAGAAGCAGGACGGAATCCGTTCGGGAACTTATTGTTGAACTCCCAGAACCCTGTCACATTATCCGTGGTACCGCAGCGTGCCACATCATGAACAGTAGAAGTTGTATTCGAGTTGTTATAATTATTCCATCCGTCATCCACAACATACGAATCCATCGGTTCTACGCCGGATTCAGAGAATCCCTTTTCCATTTTTTTGAATGCAGATTCAATGTTGTCATCGTTAATGGTCATCATATTATCGTACCAGGAATTGTACTGCGTACGGAAATCGCTTCTTGTTGCAATGCTGTTGATATATTCATAAAAGTCAGACTGAATGACATTCATATCCGTACTTCTTGCAGCACCCGCTACGGTCTGCCAGGTCACATATTTTCCGTCTGTGGTAAGCTGGTTATCTTCCTGCAGTTTTGTAAATGTCTTGCCGGAAAAATAACGCATATGTGCATTTTTATTGCTGTCGATCTCTGTTTCTGTCATCGGGAACTCACATCCAAGGAACATTCCCTGAATATAAACCGGCTGGCCAAGAGAAATGACATATCCACTCATACCGCCAACGCCTTCACCCATGATCGGATGTGTCCACACGGTATCATTTGCATTGACATTCAACGATTCCAGATCGATATAATCAATTGCTGCTTTTTCTTTGTCACTTACTTCGATTTCCAGGAATTTACGCATGAAATGATCTCCGTCATCCATGGTAACTTTCATGGTAACATCCCAGTCTACACCGTTTTTGGAAACGGTCTCAAACGGGAATTCTACCATGACTCCGCCGTTCGTATCTACTTTTTTAACTTTGCTGCCTTCCAGAGTCATCTCGCTGGATCTGATCACGGCACTTGCATCTGCTGTACCGACTGCTTTGCTGTACATCTTTACTTCTGCCGCCGTTGCCCATGCCTGACCGTCCGTCTTTGGTGATACAGCAACCAGTTTTACATAACGCCCCCTTTTTTCGGTGCTGTCAGATTGATATAGATCGTTTCTCTGTCATTGTAAGTAAAATCACCTTCTGCCGCAAGGTTTGCATCACTTTCCAGATCTGTTTCACTGTTTCCCACATACAGTTTATATCCTTTGATATCGCCGTTTGTGGAACTGTCCTGACGTGGCTGATAAGAAAATGCGGCAATTTCCTGTTCGCTCTTCATATCAAAAGTCAGGGAATGTGGATATGGCTGATCCGGTGAATACTTGCTGTGCCAGATTGTAGATGCATCACCATCAATAACATTGGCTCCCGGACCGTCTTTTGCACCTACTTCATTATTGTACTGATCGCTTGCTGTAACTGTCCAGTTTGTGCGATCCAGCTCTCCATCCAGTTTTGTTGTACCATCCTGGCGAAGTTTGATAATGAATTCTTCGGAACCCTGTGCCGGTGTAAACGTCAGATCTGCCCTCTTATTGTCCAGTTCTGTCGTTGCCAGCTTGTTGTCTGAAGTAGAAAATTTACGCTCCAGATATTCATTTCCGATCGTAACTTCTCCGTTTTTCACGGAGACTTGTGCTTCTCCTGATGCCGCCTGAACGGTCGTTCCAATCCCTGTTGCTGGAATACCGGTCACTACCATGGCCGCACTCAAAGCAATTGACAACCATTGTTTTTCTTTCTTTTTCAAAATTTTCCTCCTTGTTTGTGCAATATGCATAATTTTATTCGTCTCCCCCCCGCTTTTTATAGTAACATTCGACATTCTTTCTGTCAATCGAATTTCCTTTTTTATTCATATCTTTCAATCTCTGTTTACTCTGCCTATAAAAAAAGAACCGTTTGCATAATTTTTTCATTGCAAAGTTCCCCGCAGAATATTACTTACTCATTTTTTAATTCAGGATATGAAAAATATTCAGTTAATATCCAAATCCGCTGTCACCTGATAGTAATCACAGGCATGTGCCATATATCCGGTTACATTTGCCCGTGAGATCTGGCTCATCTTCAGGAAAGAGCAGTATACAAAAGCATTGTCATCCAGAACCGTCTGCTGCATCTCTACTGCAAGCTTGGCACGTTTGTCGGTGTCAAATTCCTGGCTGAGCTGCTCTTCCAACTGATCCAGTTTCTCATTTTTATAAGCTCCCTGATTTTTCGTTGCATTGGAAGTTGCAAACACGGTAAACCAGTATTCCGGATCTCCGGTCGGAGCCTGCACATTTGCCATGGCATAGACATCCCACGCTGCCGGATCCTGCACAACACTGTTGTTGTCAGCCGTACAGTTGATATCCACATCGATTCCGATATCTTTTAACGTAGCCTGTGCGGATTCTGCCAGAAGCGGAAGCTCCTGTCTGCTTGGATAGGTAAGCCATTTGATCTGAAGCTTCTGTCCGTCTTTTTCACGGATACCGTCTCCGTCTGTGTCCGTCCATCCGGCTTCTTCGAGAACTTTCTTTGCACCTTCTGCATCATACGTCTCTGTCGTTACTTTGTCTCCGCCAAAAGCAGAACCAGCAGGGAAGGTTCCATTTGCCGGATAGCCGTTTCCTTCCAGCAGATTTTCCACAAATCCTTCTTTGTCGATACCCATAGCGATCGCTTTTCGCACGGCCGGATCGGTACAGACGGAACCTTCGTTGAAATTCATTTTCAGGAAGAAACATCTGGATGTGGAAATCTGTGAAAAGGTAAAGTTATCGTTTTCGAACATCGGATAGCTTTCATATGCCATACCATAAGCTGCCTGTATCTCTCCTGAGAGCAGTGCATTTGCAAGGGTATTTCCATCGGTGATGGTCTTGATTGTCAGTTCATCAATATGTGGCGTTCCATTCCAGTAATTTTCATTTTTCACCAGGGTCAGATGATCGCCGGACTGACAGTCGGTTGCAATGTATGGACCTGTTCCGGCTACGATCCATCGTCAAATCCTGCATCTACATCGATGATACAGCCATATGGATCTCCAAGGTAATTCAAAAGTGCGGCTTTGGCTCGGATGTGTGGATCGTAAGCACCTGACCGTCTGCTTCCATCGAATCAATCTTTGTATCGGCTGCCGCACGGTCATGGTTTGCCAGCAGATGCTCCAGACATTGTTTCACTGCCTCGGCATCCATAGCTCTGCCACTTGAAAACGTCACATTATCCTGAAGTGTGATCTTCCAGGTGAGCGGATCGGTATTTTCCCACTCTTTTGCCAGCCACGGCTGCAGTTCCATATCGTCCGAATATTTTACCAGTGTCTCTCCGATTCCATAGCGGATGCATGCCCATCCGGAGTAAGAATTGTGCGGATTGACATCCAGTTCTTCATTGGAAGGATTGAAAGTTGTATCCCCGATCACCAGCGTTTTTTTCTCAGAACCGTCTGTGGCTGCCGCAGATGTATCCGACTCAGCTGCCGTACTTGTCCCGCTTTCCGTTTTGTCATTCTTGCTTCCGCAGCCGTTACAGTCCCAGGCTGAGTGTCACGGTAAGAAGCAATGCCATTTATTTTTTTCATGTTCTTTTTCATGTTCTTTTTCATGCGTTTTTCCTTTCTCTTTTTCTTTTTGATATTATACAACTTGTCTCTGACATACTATGGTAACCATAAATCGCTCCGTCACAAAATAACTTCGCATTTTTTCAATCGGATGTATATAAAACTTGTCATTCGATTCTGATTCGTTTTGCTGACATCTATCTGATCCGTATATTTGCTATACAAACAGCTGCCGGCATCACAGCACACTGTCCAGCAGCATACGTGTGTATTCATGTTTTGGAAAACACAGCACTTCTTCTGTTTTCCCCTGTTCTACGATCTTTCCCTGATACATGACCAGTACACGGTCACAGAAATTCTGCACCAGTGCAATATCGTGGCAGATAAACAGATACGACATCTGACGTTCTTCCTGCAGAGCATCTAAAAGCTGCAGAATCTCTGCCTGGACGGTGACATCAAGTGCGGACGTCGCTTCATCTAAAATCAGCAGTCTGGCTTGATTGCAATCGCTCTTGCAATCGCTGCCCTCTGGCACTGTCCGCCGCTGACTTCATGTGGATAACGTTTCATAAAATTTTCCGGCAGTCCGCACTGCTTAAAAAGCTCTTTCACAATTTCCATAGCTTCTTTCTTTGGCATACCGGCATTTCTCAGGCTCTCTGCCACAGCATCTCCAAGGCGGCATCTCGGATCAAAGCTTTCGGTCGGCGTCTGAAAAACCATCTGCATTTTCCGGTAAAGTTTTTCATTTTGTTTCTTTTATAGTGGGTGATGTCTTCTCCATCGAGCAGAATCTTTCCATCGGTACTGTCAAGAAGCCTGGTGATCATATTTACAACCGTCGTCTTTCCGCTTCCGCTCTCCCCGATGATCGCCAGCTTTTCTCCCGGAAACAATTCAAAACTGACATCATCCACCGCCTTATATTCATCCTCTTTTCCATCTGAAATTTTTAGTCAGATGCGAAATCTGTAATAATGGCTCCATGTTTCACCTCCGAAGAACAGGAATCGCTGCAAGTAATCGCTTTGTATAATCCGACTGCGGATGACTCAGTACCTCCTGCGTCTTTCCGTATTCTTCCATTTTTCCATCTTTCAGAACCAGCATGGAGTCCGCCATCGCACGGATCACTCCGATGTTGTGCGTAACGATAAGGATCGTTGTCCCATACTGTTCTCGGATCATTTTCATCTGCTCTACGACCTGTTTCTGAATCGAAACATCCAGTGCCGAAGTCGGCTCATCCGCAAGCAGGATCTTCGGTTTTAAGAGCATCGCTGCCGCAACGCCAACACGCTGCTGCATGCCACCCGACAGCTCAAACGGATAACTTTTCAGGATTCTTTTTGGATCCTGAAATCCGAATTTTGCAAGCATTTCCACTGCTTCATCCTCAAATTCGGCTTTTTTTATTTTTCGGTGCTCTTTCATTTCTTCCAGCAGCTGATCCCCAACGGTTCGGATCGGGCAGAAAGAACTTCCGGCATTCTGGAAGATCATGCCAATTTCGCTCCCGCAGATTTTACGTAGTTCTTTTGCATTTAAATCCAGAAGATTTTTTTCTTCGTACCAGATCTTTCCGCCTGTGACACTTCCATTCTTTCCAAGCAATCCGATTGCTGCCTTAATCAATGTGGATTTGCCGCTTCCGCTCTCCCCTGCGATCCCTAAGATTTCACCTTTTTCTGCCGAAAAGCTGACCTTTTTGATTACCGGACTGCCATTGTAACAGATATCGACGTTTTCATAGCAAATGATTCCTGACATATCTACCTCTCATTTCTTGGATCCAACAGATCCCTTACCGTATCGCCAAGCAGGTTGAAAACCATGACCGAAAGAAAAATGGCAATTCCCGGTGCAAAGGTTACCCAAGGATGTGTCGTCAGCAGATTTCTGGTATCACTCATCATGCTTCCCCACTCCGCAACCGGCGGTTTTGCACCAAGTCCCAGAAACGACAGACCTGCAAGCTCCATCATCATCGTTCCGATATCCAGCATGGCAGTCACAAGGATCGGTCCTGTGATATTCGGCAGAATATGTTTCAAAATCAGTTTTCCTGTACTGCATCCAGATAAGATTGCCGCCCGCATATAGAGGCTTTCTTTCTGTGCCAATGTCTGACTTCTGGCAATCCTTGCATATTTCGGCCAGCTGATCGCCCCAAGGGCTATAACCGCATTCTGTACGCCGCCTCCCATCACGGCTGCAACTGCTAGGGCAAAAACCAGACCGGGAAATGCAAGGAAAATGTCGGATATCCGCATCAGAATCGTATCCAGTTTCTTTCCGTTCCATCCACAGATGATCCCGACGATCGTTCCGATCACCGTGATCCCGACAACCAGAAGCAAAGTCGAATAGATACTGGTCTTGCTTCCGACGATGACTCTGGATAACATATCCCTTCCATAGCGGTCTGTTCCGAATGGATGTGCCAGTGACGGACTTGCTTTTACGATACTAAGATTCTGCTCATAAGGATCATATGGGCATAAACATTCGCTGAAATAAGAACCGACAACAAGAAGCAGTGCCAGAGTGGCAAAAATAAAAAATCGCATTTTCAGATGATTTTTCTGCTTCTTCGGTTTTCTTCGTGCTGATTTATCCATTTTGATTCACCCCCAGACGGATTCTCGGATCCAGGCAGTGTATAAGAGATCCGTGATCAGATTGACTATGACATAGATCAGTGCCATCCATACGACATATGCCTGGATCACCGGATAATCGCGTGTCGTGATCGCATCCACTGCCAGCTTTCCGACCCCATCCCACATAAAAATACTCTCAATGATCGCTGTACCGCCAAGCAAACTTCCAATGGATAATGCAAGCAATGTAATGATCGTAAGCATGGCTGATTTTATGACGTTTTTCCATAAGATTACGCTCTCCCTGATACCTCTCGCCCTAGCTCCCTGAACATAATCTTTGTTCAGCTCCTCCAGAACGGCTGCACGAACCTGCCGCATATACTTTGCAGACATGGAAATTGCCAGCGTCAGCATCGGCATCAGTGCACTTCTGATATTTACACCACTTGCGATGACCGGCAGAAGATTCAGTTTGATCGACAGCAGCTGCATCAGAAGCATCGCCACAAAAAAATTCGGCATCGCATTACCGATAAAGCTGAAAACCGCAAAAGCAGATCCACCCACTTATCCTGACAGACTGCCGCCAGAACACCAAGCGGATGGAGATCACAACCGTTGCCAAAATCGACATGACCGTAAGCAGCAGCGTTGCCGGAAGTTTGGATACAAATTCATCAAACACCTTTTTCCCGGACACATAGCTTGTCCCCATATCACCATGCAAAAATCCATTCAGCCAGCTTACATACTGAACCAGAAACGGCTGATCCAGCCAAGTTCTGCTTTCTTTGCATCAATGATCTCCTGCGACACCGCCGTGCCGCGGTTTTCATACATCTCCGTGACAGCATCGCTTCCCGCCACCCGCATCATGGCAAAAGACCAAGAAAGATGAGCAAGCCCCTTCTGTTCAAGTTCTTATCAGTGTATCAAAGCGTTATTTTAAGCACGCAGTAAAACGCAATCGGGTAAAGCGACAGATACGTGAAGCTTTTCGTTATCAAAAACAA
>ENA-OQER01001191-OQER01001191.1-human-gut-metagenome-genome-assembly--contig:-NODE-1191-length-13011-cov-8.184260_pt1 | contig 13011 bp, 15 predicted proteins | sample MGYA00242797_ERZ504639 | MGnify/ENA primary metagenome ERZ504639 (study PRJEB26092, sample SAMD00036306) | human gut metagenome | host: Homo sapiens | study: EMG produced TPA metagenomics assembly of...
TGAACTTCCGTTACTTTCATAACGGCACAGACTATATCTTATCCCTCAGCTTTACCTGTTAGAGTCTGTCCACTTCCTCAGTCAATCGCTTACTGAGTACTTCCCTCAAGAGGAATAGTCGTTGAACTTTCTCCTTTTCGGAGCTTCGCTGCTGATTATCCATTTTTCAGCACTTAGGATTTAACCTTATGCTATATATCTGATTTTTTCTGCTTTCGCCACATTCACGTTTAACTTTATTTCATGTTTACGTTGTAGTTCAGATATCTGGTTTTCCAGCAATTCAAACAGTATTGGATAGCTCTTTGTCTATCTCTACGTACATATTTCTATATACGCTGACTATTTTGTTCGCCTAACTCATGATTAAAATCACAAGTATGCGGCTCACAATAATCAAAAAGCATTTTGCCAAATAGTCTATAGATGGTATAATATAGCTATTGTTTTTAACTATTTATAATTTGTATATATAAGAAAGGATGGAAATGAATGGTTGAATCAGCATGGTCGCTATTGCCTCCGATAATTACCATAGTATTGGCTTTGGCGACAAAAGAAGTATACATGTCGTTGATTGTGGGTATCTTTGTAGGGGCTTTAATGTTCACAGGCTTTGATTTATTAGCTGCTATTGATGCATTCTTTGCAATTATGTCCGATAAAGTTGGCGGAAATGTATATATTTTAGTATTTTTGGTCTTATTAGGTATTATTGTAGCAGCTATTGCTCGTTCTGGTGCTTCTCGTGCTTATGGTGAATGGGCAGCAAGTGTAATCAGAGGAAAACGCAGTTCCTTACTTGTTACTTCTATCTTAGGGGTAGTTATCTTTATCGATGACTATTTTAACTGTTTGACTGTAGGTACAGTTATGCGACCTGTTACTGATAAATTTAATGTAACTCGTGCAAAACTCGCTTATATCATTGATGCTACAGCAGCACCAATTTGTATTATCGCTCCAGTATCTAGCTGGGCAGCAGCAGTTAGTTCTTCACTTCCAGAAGACAGTGCTATTGATGGTTTCTCCTTATTCTTGCAGACAATTCCTTTTAATATGTATGCATGGTTTACTATTATCTTTATGTTGTTCTTAATTTGGACTGGTAAAGATTTTGCTGCTATGAAAACTTTAGAGAAAAAAAGCGGTGGCAAATTAGTAATTCCTGAAGAATATAAAGAAGAAAAAATAGAGGCAGTAGGTAATGGTAAAATCTTAGATTTATTATTACCACTTATCGTTTTAATCGGTGGTTGTATCTTCGGTATGCTTTATACTGGTGGTATTTTAGAAGGTGCTAGTGTATCTGATGCTTTTGCAAATTGCGAATCTGCTAGAGGTCTAGTAATTGGTTCTTTTATTGCTTTAGTATTCACATTCTTACTCTATGTACCACGTGGGGTGCTTCGCTTTGGTAAATTCTGCGAATGTTTCAACCAAGGTTTTAGAGCTATGACTCCAGCTATCTTTATTTTATGTCTTGCTTGGAGCTTATCTGGTGTTTGCGGTGAAGATTATTTGAATATCGGTGGTTATGTTGGCGGTATCGTATCCAATAATGCTACTGTAGGTATGTTCATGCCAGCTGTATTCTTCCTTGTAGCTATCGGTCTTGCATTCGCTACTGGTACTTCTTGGGGTACATTCGGTATCTTGATTCCTATCGCACTTGCTGTAGTATCTACTGATCCTCATCTTTTGGTAGTTACAGTAGCAGCAGTATTAGCTGGTGCTGTAGGTGGTGACCATGTATCACCAATATCTGATACAACTATCTTAGCTTCTGCGGGGGCTCAATGTAGTCATATTGATCATGTAAGTACACAGGTTCCATATGTAATCGTAGTAGCTAGTTGTGCATTTGTAGGTTATTTAGTAGCTGGTATTGCTGGTAATGGTTGGATTGGTGTAGTATCTGGCTTTGTTTTATTAGCTATAGCTATGACTTATATTTATAAAGTTTTAATGAAAGATTAATTAAGAAAACTCTAGGATTTATATTCTAGAGTTTTTTATATCTAAGTTTATATTTGATATTATTAGGAAAATTATATTTTTTTGTAAAATATAAATATAAAATAAGGAAATAATATAGTATTGGATTTTTACATATATATGATATAATATAAAATTAGTTAAGAATGGATTTATAAATTAATAATAAAATTTATGGAGGATTTTATGGGAAGATTTTATAAAAAAGCGATAGTTACAGCTTTATTAGTATCAGCATTATCAACTACTGCTTTTGCGGCGCCGGAAGATGTATATACAAATATTGCTGATAGTGCAGTGATTATGGATGCAGCAGATACTTCAGTGTTTAAACCAGCATCAATAAAATCATTGGATGATTATGATGAACATTATCGTTTATATAAATATGATACGATATCAATTAGAATTATAGGCTACAAAGATGCTCAAGGATTGGATAGCATTATGATCGGTACAGATGGTTATGTAAATCTACCTTATGCTGGTAGTGTAAAGCTTTCTGGTTTAACTATTGAAGAAGCAAAACAAGTATTGACAGCAAAATTTGGTAAATATATAAAAATACCAGATATGTCGATAATCGTCACTAATTATGGACCTAGAAAGGTGCAGGTATTAGGAGAAGTGAATGCTCCAGGTACAGTGGAATTAGCTTCTGATGATATGAATGTATTGGCAGCTATTTCTAAAGCTGAGTGGGTGACTACATATGGTCGTATCAAAAAAGTACAAGTCATTCGCATAGATGATGGTGTTATGTATGTGAAAGAAGCCAATATTAAAGATTATATAGAAAAACATGATATCAGTCAGAATTTTGCCTTAGAAGATGGAGATATTATATATATTCCTAAATCCAATAAAATTGATTTCCATAAAGACGTGTTACCACTTATCAATGTATATAGTACGTATAGAGCATTGACTGATTAATTAGGAGTGAAATAATGGATATAAATAATGCAAAAGATAATGATACAATTGATTTAAGAAAATTGTTTTCTTTAATACTCGAAAAGAAAAAGATAGTTATAGCGATAGTAGTAATTTGCACTATTATTGCCACTATAGTGGCTTTTATTTTACCTAAATCTTATCAATCAACTACACTTGTGCGTGTAAAATCTAGTGGAAGTAGCTCAGCTATGGCTGGTTATGCAGCTATGGCTGCTGGTTTTGGTATAGATATAGGAGAATTAGGAAGTAGTTCTTCATCTCCAGAATCATATATAGAGCTTATGAAATCTCGTGAAGTTTTAAATCCAATTATAGAAAAAGTCGATTTAACTGATAAAGAACGACAGGAATTGGAAATAAAGGATTTTATTAAAAAATATTTAGTGATCACAAATACAAAGAAAACAGATTTAATAAATATAGCGGCTTATGGTAAAACACCAGAGGAAGCACAGATGATTTCTCAAGGGGTAGCAGATAATTTTTTAGCTTTGATGACTAAATTAAACAAAGAAGATAATTCTACTACTTTGAAATTCCTTGATGAACGTATAAAAATCGCTAAAGAAGAGATGGAAACAGCAGAAAATAAATTAGCTGCTTATCAGCAAGAACATAAAATCTATGCACCTGATGAACAAGCAAAAGCTATTATTGCTAATTTAAATACTTATGATACAACGATTGCTCAGCTTCAAGCGCAAAGTGAAGGTGATAGCGCTAAACTTGCTGGTGTGACTAGTCAATTACAACAGCAGAATGCTTCTTTGTTAGAATATAATGTATCTGATAATACAAATATCGGCAATATTCGTGAGTCTATAGTCAATAAACGTGTAGAACTTGTAGGACTTCAGCAACAGTTTACTGATGAACATCCAGATGTGATCAAAGCTAAAGAAGAATTAAATAGTCTTGAAAGATCTTTATCTGATGAGATCACAAAGGCTGTAAATTCTCAATCAGTAACTTTAAGTCCAGTACAATCTAATCTTTTAAAAGATAAAATCAGTACAGAAGTGCAGATATCTGTAAATAATGCTTCTCTAGAAGCTTTGAAAGCAAAACAAGCAGAAGCCCAAGAAAGTATAGCTACATTATCTGCTGATAGTGTGGAATATATGCGTTTAGAACGTAATGCTAAAATTACAGGTCAAGTATATACTTCTCTTGTACAAAACTATGAACAAACTAGAATTCAAGAAGCAAAAGATTCCATGGATATCCAGATCATTGATGCAGCAGATTTACCAAAAGAAGATATGCCAGCGAAGCCAAATAAAAAATTAATCGTAGCTATTGGCTTTGTATTGAGTATAATGATCAGTTTTGGCTATATTTTATATAATTATAGTAGAAGATATGGTTTATAATAAAAGATGAAGATAAAAGGATAGGTAGAAATCTAAATGAAATAACTTCTCCTTTTATATTATAAATAAATGAAAATATATGCAATGTAGGTGAATTTATTGGCACAAAATTATAAAACTAAGCTAAAACAGAATATCCGCATAATTTGGTCCGGTATATCACTGATGGCAGATTATCTAGCGGTATTATTGGCTGAATTGATAGCTATATATTTTAGTGAGGAAAATCTTCGCTATATAGATTTATTTATCGTTATACCGTTTATTTATATAGCTTTTATCGCTGCTGCAAGGACTTATCGACGCATTATTCCTTTTTGGCAGAGGGTTGAGTCGCTTTTTTATAGCAGTATCTATAGTATTATTGCTATTTTATTATTCTTTTTTGTGCGCGCAAGCTCTACTGCACATAGTATAGCTTTTTTAGCCTTATTATGGTTATTTAGCTTTATTTGTCTTATAATTATGCGTTATTTATTAAAACGTATCTTAGATGAACGTAAAATATTTCAAATTCCTTTACTTATTATTGGTGCACAAGAAGAAGCATTAGCTTTTATTAAGAGTATAAATAATGATATAGGCATGAGCTCTTATAAAATAGTAGGTTTAATCAGTGATAAAATTCCTGTAAAAGGATTAGAAAAATATCCGTTATTAGGTGATTTTAAGGATATTGAAAAGATAATTAAAACTACAGGAATAAATAATGTATTAATAGCTATTCCTTATTTAGAACAAGCAAAAATGAAAAATATTATTCATCGTGTACAGCCATTAGTGAAAAATATCTGTATCATTCCAAATCTTACAGCTATTCCTATGGGGGGAATAGATGTAGAAACATTTTTTTACGGAAAAAATCATGCTTATTCGTGTGCGTAATAATTTAGAACGCAGATTTAATCGCATTATTAAATATTTATTTGATATGATATTGACTATAGTGGGAACAATTTGTATTTCTCCACTTTTAGTCATCATAGCTATATGGATATATAAGATTCTCCTGGACCTGTGATATTTAAACATATGCGAGTGGGTAAAGATGGCAAGGAATTCCCTTGCTATAAATTTCGTTCTATGTGTGTAGATGCCAAAGAAAAATTAGAAGAATTATTGCAAAATGATCCCGAGGCAAGAGCTGAATGGAACGAGATTTTAAATTAAAAAATGATCCTAGAATTACTAAATCTGGAGCTTTTTGCGTAAGACTAGCTTGATGAATTGCCACAGATTTTTAATGTATTAAAAGGTGAGATGAGTCTTGTAGGGCCAAGACCAATAATAAAAGATGAAATGGAACGTTATGGTAATTATATCAATGATTACTTGATGGTAAAACCGGGTATTACAGGAATGTGGCAATGTAGTGGTCGTAATGATATAGATTATACAGAGCGTGTGCATATGGACAGTTGGTATGTGCGAAATTGGTCTGTATGGCTTGATATTATGTTATTATGGAGAACTTTTAAAGCAGTATTTGCAAAAAAAGGAGCTTATTGATCAATGAAAATTATTATTTTAGCAGGCGGTGGAGGTACGAGATTATTCCCGCTATCTAGAGATTGTTATCCTAAACAATTTCTGCATGTAATCGGGGATAAATCTTTGCTTGCACAAACTATAGAGAGATTTTTAGGATTAGTAGAAGCAAAAGATATTATTATAGTGACTAATGAACGATATATTTTTCATGTGCAGGCAGAATTAAAAACTATAAATGCACAAGAAGCTCATATTATCACTGAACCTATGGGAAAAAATACAGCTCCTGCTATTGCTTTAGCACAGAGTTATTGTCAGGATGTACTGCAATGTGATAAAGATGAGGTTTTATTTGTAAGTCCATCAGATCATTTAATTAAACCGATAGATGCTTTTCAAGATTTAATCAGAAATGCTCAAGATGTAGCAAAAGATAATATAGTTACTTTAGGTATTAAACCTACAAAACCAGAGATTGGTTATGGTTATATTGAAGCAGAGAAAAATAATAACTTAGCTAAAAAAGTTATTTCGTTTAAAGAAAAGCCAGATTTGGTTACAGCTAAAGAATATATCGCTTCTGGTAATTATTATTGGAATGGTGGTATGTTTATGTTTAGCATAGCTACTATGCAGGCTGAACTCGCTAAATATATGCCAGCAATAATAGATATTACCCAAAATGGTTATCAATATACAGTGGATAATTTTGTAGATATGCCAGATATATCTATTGACTATGCAGTAGCAGAAAAATCACAAAAAATGATGATGATACCAATGGAAAATATTTATTGGAATGATATTGGCAGTTTTGATGCTATTGCAGAAGTACTTTCTGATAAGGATAAAAATGTATTTAAAGGTGATATTTTAGCAGAAAATTGTACAGATACTATGATTATCGGTGATAATCGTCTAATAGCTGGTATTGATCTAGACAATTTGATGATCATTGATACTCCAGATGCACTGCTTGTAGCCAAAAAAGGTGAAAGTCAAAAAGTAAAAAATATAGTGAATAAGCTTAAACAAAGTAAAAGAAAAGAAGCAAAAGAAAATGTTACTATGTATCGCTCATGGGGAAAATATACTTTACTTACTGAAAGTGAAGGTTATAGAGTGCGTAAGATAGAGATGAATCCAGAAGCTTCTCTTACTATGCAGATGCATTATCATCGCAGTGAGCATTGGACTGTTATCTCAGGTACAGGTAAGATTATTATCAATAATAAAGAAGTATTTTTACGGAGAATCAAAGTACTTATATCCCTATGGGAGTAAAACATAAATTATTTAATCCAGGGAAAATACCTTTGATTATTATAGAGGTACAATCAGGTAAATATATTAATGATGATGATATTGTAGTTTTTGAATAAAGGATTTTATTATCAATGATAAAAATTGCATTTATAATTTTAACGTGGAATTCTGAAAAATATATAAATAATTGTATAAAATCAATTTTGGATTTAAATTTTTCAAAAATATATATATCAATAGTAGATAATGGTTCCACAGATAGTACATTAGAAATATTAGAAAATTTAAGGAGCGATAAAAAAAATGTATATTTAAATTTAATAAAATTAAAAAATAATTTAGGGACAACAATTAGTAGGAATTTAGCAATAAAAGAAGTAAAAGATAAAGTAGATTATATATGTATATTAGATTCAGATACAATAATAAATCAAAATGCTATTGAGCATATGATAATATTATTAAATAAAAGTAAAAAAAATGGAATAGTTGGTCCAATGATGAAAAGTTTAGACGGGACAATACAACCATCAGGAAGAAATATTCCAACTTTAACAGTAAAGGTTTTAAAAGTATTACCTTTTAGTTTTATAAAAAAAATAGGAGAAGATTTAGAGAAAATAGATATTAAGTATGATAATAATATATTAAAGGTAGGATATTTAATGTCTGCATGTTGGTTAATAAAAGTAGAAGTAATAGAAAAAATAGGATTATTAGATGAAAAAATTTTTTATGCACCAGAAGATGTAGAATTTTGTTTGAGAGCTTGGATAAATGGATATAATGTTTTATATGATAAAAATATAGAAATAATACATGAATGGCAAAGAATATCAAGAAAAAAATTAATTAGCAAACATAATTGGGAACATATTAAAGGATTAATATATTTATTTTCAAGTATAAATATATGTTTAGTACAAAAAAATTTGAAAAAATAATATTAGAAAATAGATAAGAGAGGTTTAACATGAAAGTATTTTTTATAAATCCACCATTTAAATCAGAATATGGAAAATTTTCTAGGGAAAATCGTAGTCCAGCATTAACTAGAAGTGGGACACTATATTATCCATTATGGTTAATATATGCAGCAGCAGTTGCTCAAAAAGATGGATTTACTGTAGAATTTTTGGATGCACCAGCAACGCCTTTAAATGAAAAAAAATCGTTAGAAATGATAAGAAAACATGGAGAAGGTACGGAATTATTTGTAATAGAAACAAGTACACCATCTTTATTTAGTGATATAAAGTTTTTAGAAGAAGTAAAAAAAATGTATCCAAAAGCTTTTTTCGTGATGGTAGGAACACATCCATCCGCATTACCAGAAGAAACTTTAGGTTTTAGTGAAGCGATAGATGCAATTGCTCGTAGAGAGTATGATTATATAGTAAGGGATATAGCAAGAGCGATAAGAGATAATAAAAATGTATATGATGTAAAAGGTATAACTTATAGATTAAATTGTGAAATAAAAAGTAATCCAGATATGGAATATATTGAAGATATTGATGAAATACCGTTTGCATCAAAATTTATAAAGGAATATCTAAATTATAAGGATTATTTTTTTGCGGCTTCATCTTATCCAGAAATTCAAATATTTACAGGACGTGGATGTATGGCACATTGTAATTTCTGTGTATATCCACAAACTTTACATGGGCATAAATATAGATTAAGAAGTCCAGAAAATGTAGTAGAAGAATTCGAATATATAGCTAAGACATTTCCTGATGTTAAAGAAATAGTAATAGAAGATGACACATTTACAGCTAAAAAGCAAAGAGTTTTGGATATTTGCAAATTATTAATAGATAAAGGTCTTAATAAACGTTTAAGTTGGCTATGTAATGCAAGGGTTAACTTAGATTTAGAAACTATGCAAATGATGAAAAAAGCTGGTTGTAGATTAATTATTCCTGGCATAGAAAGTGGTAATGAACAAATTTTAAAAAATATAAAGAAGGGTTCAAATTTAAAACTCATAAGAGAATATATGAAAAATGCTAAAAAAGCAGGATTATTAGTACATGCTTGTTATATGGTTGGTAATGAGGGAGAAACTAAAGAAACGATGGAGCAAACTTTGAAGTTAGCATTAGAATTAAATGCAGATACAGCGCAATTTTATCCATTATTACCATTTCCAGGAACAGAAGCTTATTTTTGGGCGAAGAATAACGGATATATAACAGGAAAATATGATGAATATTGTAAAGAAGATGGAACAATAAATTGTGTATTAAACTTACCAGGATTATCATCGGAGGAAATGGTAACTTTTTGTGATAATGCTAGAAAAAAATACTATTTAAGACCAAGTTATATTTTGCATAGAATTTGGTTAGGTTTAAGAAATCCAGAGGATTTAAAAACGTTCTTTAAAAGCTTTTATAAGAATAAAACAATTTTTATTTAAATAAGAAGGATAAAATAATGCAAAAATATATATAAATGGACGTTTTTTTACCCAAAAAATAACAGGAGAACAAAGATATGCTATTGAAATGATAAATGCGTTAGATGAACTTTTATATAAAAGTTCATCTAATATATTTACATGGATTATATTAATTCCTAAAAACATGGAATTATTTCAAGAGATAAAAAAATATAAAATTATAAAGATAAAAAAAGTAGGAATACTTAAAGGGCATTTATGGGAACAGATTGAGTTGCCATTTTTTTCAAGAAATGGTATGTTGTTAAATTTTTGTGATATGGCACCTATATTAAAAAAGAATCAACTTGTTACTATTCATGATATGGCGATTATGGCACATCCAGAGTATTATACAAGAAGTTTTAGATATTGGCATTTGTTTGTATATAAATGTGTAGTAAAAAGAATAAAGAAAATATGTACAGTATCAAATTTTTCTAAGAGTGAATTAGAAAATATTTAAAGATAGATGGAAATAAAATAGAAGTAATAAATTGTGCATGTGCAACTCATTTAAATAATCAAAAAGTATATAATAGAGATTTTATAGAAAAAAATAAGATTGATTTAAATAAGCATGTAGTATTGGCGGTTAGTAGTTTAAGTCCAAATAAAAACTTTAAAACAATTATTGAATCCTTAAAATATATTAAAGACAAAGATTTAGAATTAGTAATTGCTGGTGGTGTTAATAGTAAAGAATTTATTACTAGTGACAATGAACATTTAAAAAAGGCAAAATATGTAGGATATGTATCAGATGAAGAATTAATTACATTATATAAAATAGCCAATTGTTTTGTATATCCATCTTTTTATGAGGGTTTTGGATTGCCACCAATAGAAGCAATGTCTTATGGATGTCCGGTAATAGTATCTAATCAAACTGCTTTACCAGAAGTTTGCGGAGAGGCTGTAGAATATTGCGATCCCAATGACCCGGTTAATTTGGCAAAAATAATAGATAAAGTTTTATCAAATAAAAATTACAAGAAAAATTAAAAGAGAAGTCTTTAATTTGTGTAAGTAAATATTCATGGGAGAAGAGTATAAGAGAATATTTTAATTTAATTATGAGGATATTAAAAGATGAGGAATAATATTATTGACATAGCAAAAGGAATAGGTATTATTTTAGTAGTAGCAGGTCATTCTATGGAATGGCCTAAAAACTTTATATATTTATTTCATATGCCATTATTCTTTTTTTTATCAGGATATTGTTATAATAGAGAATATAGTAATAACATTTATAGTATAAAAATATTATTTATAAAAAGAATAAAAAGTTTATATTTTCCTTTTATAAAATATGGATTAATATTTTGGGCTTTGCATAATTTTTTTTATAAAATAAATATATATTCATATCCAGAGGTATGGTCACATAATAAAATGACATATTTTTATACTTATCAAGATTGGATTAGAAGTTTTGTAGGAATAATAACTTTTTCTAGATTAGAACAATTATTAAATACTTTTTGGTTTTTACCAGCTTTATTCTGTACGACTATATTATTTGCTATTATTGTTTTATTTTTAAAAAATGAGTTAATAAGATGCAATGTTATATTTATGTTATTTTTTTTATGTTGTAATATAGGAATATCAGAAAATAAATTTTTAAGAATATTAACAATTGTATCTTTAGCATTAATCAGTTTTTATATGGGATTTTTAATGAGAATGTATGTAAAAAATATAATTTATAATAAATATATTTTTTTATTATCATTAATACTATTATGTGCTAATTCTTTATATGGATATATAAATGTTTCTAATTTTGATTTTCATCTCCAGGATTTTATATTGTTTCTTCAGTGTCAGGTATATATTTTATTTTATATTTATCTAATAATATAAAAAAACTCTAAGTGTAATAAGATTTTTATATTATTAGGTAAAAATACAATATCTATAATGGCTTTACAATATTTGGCTTTTAAAATAGTTTCAGCTGTTATTATATTCATATATGATATGCCATGGACTTATTTATCTTATCCAACATTATTTTATGGTACATTATGGGATATTATTTATTGTATAATAGGAGTAATAATTCCAATATTAATAAGTATAATATCAACGATTTTATTAAATTATGTAAAGAGGATTTTAAAATGTTTTTCGATTTAGATAAAATAGAAATATTTGCTGGGTTGATAAAATTTTCAGAAATTTTTTCTAGTAAATATAATATTATTATTGCATTTTTTTATTTCATGGAGATATGAATATAAAAATCAGGTGTTATTTTTGATTATTGGACATTTTTTTGTATATTATATATAGTAATTCCGATATTTTTATTATATCCATTTGCCTCATCTGATTTAAATGTAATTTCTACAAGAGATGAAATTAAGTATATTGAACAATATGTAGACCAAGCATATTTTATATCTATTTTAGGATATTTTTTTATGTGTGTTGGGAAAAAGATGTGTGGTTCTCAATATTCACTTCGATTAAATGTTTTGGAGAGGTTGGTTTACAAAAATTTAAAAGCCCCAAATTTTTATAAAATAATATGTATTTTTTTAATAATAAGTTATGTTTTTTTAATAATATTGAATATAAAATATCCAGAATATAGTTTAAACTTAAGATTAATAAGATTTGATAATCCACTTATAGGTTCTGTTATTAATATAATAACATCTTTAATATATTTTTTTATTATTGTATGTGGTTTGAAATGTATAGAAAAAAAATCAACATATAGAGTAGTTATTTTTATATTAGCATCAAGTTTAACCATAATAATAGGTGTACGAAGTATATTAATATTACCGATAGCATTGTTATCAATAATATATTTTATTTTAAATCGAGAAAAAATAAAGAAAAGAAATTATATGTATACAATATTATTAGGAATAGTATTATTATTGGGAACTTCTTTAATTAGAGATGCTAGTTTTAATGAATTTAATTTGTTTGAGAGTATAATATTAGTGCTATTTCAAATCTTTTTTGGAAATACTTTTTCTGATTTAAGGGACTTTTCATGGGTTTTAACTGGTTTTAATGATGATTTTTTATTGGGAAAAACATATTTATCAGCTATAATATCTTTCATACCAAGTAGTATTTTAGAATTTAGAGAAAGTTATAAATATGGTATAGTAACTAATAATTTTGCTGGTATAGGAAATTGGTCTAATCATTTAGGATTAAGAATGACTGTTTTTGGGGAAATATATTTAAATTTTGGATATATAGGAATAATTATATTTAGTACTATAATGGGATATATTTTGTCGTATACAAATAATAGTTTTATAAAAGCTATTGATAATAAAAAAAGATATTTTTTTTAGGATATGTAAAAACTTAGTTTTTTGGATTATTGGTCAATCATTTATTTTTAATTCATCATCATTTTTTGTAATATATGTTTTTTTACTAATAAATTTAATAGGTTATATTATTAGAAAAATTTTTTATAAAATAGGAGAT
>ENA-OQER01001192-OQER01001192.1-human-gut-metagenome-genome-assembly--contig:-NODE-1192-length-12999-cov-1.892169_pt1 | contig 12999 bp, 17 predicted proteins | sample MGYA00242797_ERZ504639 | MGnify/ENA primary metagenome ERZ504639 (study PRJEB26092, sample SAMD00036306) | human gut metagenome | host: Homo sapiens | study: EMG produced TPA metagenomics assembly of...
TAAGTAGGCACTATTATAAATAATTGTAAATATGTAAGTTTACTCTATCTTCAATAATAAGTTTAATGTTGGACGTTTCAAATGTTATTAATTACTAACGTAGAAGAACAAAAGTCAACAGCATATATAATATATGAATACTTATATAATATTCTCAATAAGACACCTTTATTTATTTGTATAGATAATTTTTCAAGGTGTCCCTTAGATTCTATAGAATTATTTATAAATATTCTGAAGCCAATGCTAATAGAAAAAAATTTTAAGTTATGTATTATCACTTCCGTTGAGGAATATGATGATGAAATAAAAATTCAAATTAGAAGCAATTTTTCAAATAAATATATATATCTTGAAGGGTTTAAAAATGCAGAATTTTTCTATCAAATTCTTAATCCTATTTTTGATATGAGTTCATTTTCTCTTGATGATATACAATATATATGCATTAAATGTCAGGGGGAACCACAAAAATTATCAGTTATTATAAGTAAAATGTTAGATAAAAATGGAATTTGTTTTTGAATTCAAAAAAAGCTATTATAGATAAAAAAATATTGAAACAAGTACTAAGTAATAATTATATAAGATATTCTGAATCAAATTAATATACTTCAAAAGTGGATTCTTTTTTCAATTCATTTCATTTATATGATGGAGTAAGTATATTAAAAGTTAAAAAATTAGCTATGTATATATCTGAAATAATGTATTTATTTATTGACAGTACTAACGAACAATTTCATAAGCAATTAATGGAACTAGTACAACATAAGCATTTATATACAGATGGTAATATTTTAAGAGTTACACATGATTCTGATTATATAGATTATGTAGATATATATGAGAATTCTTCAATTAAAAAATTCTAAATATGTATATGAATTTTTATTAGGCGAAAAACTATATATAATAGGGATGAATTAATTTGCAAACATTCCAGAATAGCCGAAATATATGATTGGCAAAAAATTAATTATGAATATGGTGAAAAATTATATAACGAAAAGAAATTTTATGAAGCACACAAACTATTTATCAATCTTTATGATAAAAATAATAATTTAAAGTGCACATAACTATCTTTTGATTGGCTTTTAAACGAATATGAAAATGGATATTATGATATATGTTTAAATATTTTAAAAAATATAGTTTTGGATAATTTGAAAGGGAAAATTGATAACTATTTGTATTATTTCAATTACGGAAAATGTATTTATAATAATAGTGGAAATATAAATTTAGCATTAGAAAAAATAAAAATAGCAACTTAAATTATGTTAATAAAGAGGATGAAGAGTATTATAAAATTCAAACTATTTGCATATGTTATTTATAGAAATTCCTGATGGGTATGAAGAATCAAAAAAAATTTATGAAATAAAAAGCCAATGTGAATATAGATTTCCAATAATTTGGGCTAATACAATGCGTGGATGTCATAATTTTATAGAGGATTATGAGGAAGCAATAGACATTTTAAATAGAGCTGAGAAAATTTTATTAAATCCGTTAGAAAAATGGTATATAAAAAATACAGAGGGGTTTGTAAATATAAGAAGTGGTAATATTAATACTGCATTAAGGATTTTTCAAGACTCATATAACAATATTAAAGAAATAAAACCATATGAAGCATCATATGCTGGTAATAATTATGCGGTATGTTTAATGATTAAAGGTGAATATGATTTAGCAAAAGATGTTTTAGAAGATGCACTATTTTGGAATAAAACAAATTATGGCAAATTATTTTTAAATGTACATTATATGATGTGTAATATATTTCTCGGAAATGATATATTAGCGAAAGAATCTATGGAATATTTAACAAAATATTTAGATAAAATAATCCAACTGATAATATTATATTGAGAAAATTATATATGAACTTAGCTCTTGCATTTAAATATCAAGGTAATAATCTTGAAAGTAATATATATACGAAAAAATGTGAAAAAAATATGTAATAAATACATCAAGTGAATTTAGATATAATAAATTAATTGATGTAGAAACTAATGCAATAGATAACAATATATATTATTCATATTCTAAATTTGATCCATGGTTTGTTGTTTATGCACATGATTAATTAGTATACATTTATTAAATTTATATTAATTTAAATCTAATTAAATGACTATAAATGGGTAATAAAAATGGCCTCAAAATAATTAAATATGTTCTATTTTTATCAAATTTTAAATATTATAAAGCAAAACAAATTTAGAACATAGTCAGAGTTATTAGAAAATAAATATTTTGTTAGAAATATTTCGTTGAATTAAATATATTTTATGATTATATTTAATCTCAAATGTAAAAACAAATCGCTGATGTGGCGATTTGTTTTTTAATAAATAAAAAATTATATAATAAAGCTATTTATTCTTTTATTTATAACGGAAAGATATATGTTTACCATTTGTTCAAAGGAAAAACCTCTTTTTTGAGCAATAAATCCAATTTCACTAGTAGAACTAAAACGTGGAGCTGAATTTGCTTCTAAAAAATATAAATTATTTTTAGTGTAATCATAACGATAATCTATACGGCATATATCTTTAGCTCCTAAAAAATCAAAAATTTTAATAGAAGTTGTTTTAATTATATTTAATACATCATATGATAGATATTCCTCATTAAAATATAAAGTCCTTAACTTATTTACTTTTTCATCAACACCATAAACAGCAAATGGAGATTTATTATCTAATTCTGATATAATTACATCATTAATACTATAATTATATTGATTACCAATTATATAATTTGTCAAGTCTATACCACTTACATATTCTTCGATAATTGCTTCTCCAAATATATTAACAATTTTATTTATCATATAACAGAGTTCTTTTTCTGTATGACATACATTTTCATTAGAAATACCTAAAGATGATCCCTCACAATTTGGTTTTACAAAAATAGGATAATTCCATGATGATATCATTGATTTATTATATTGGATTTTTTTATTTATTACAAAAGATTTAGGCATACAAATATTAATATCTTTAAGTAAAAGTTTGCAATAGTGTTTATTATTCATAATTGTGGTTGGAAAAACATCTGAACCACTATAAGGCACATTTAGAATATCTAATAAAATAGGAGCTTGTACACGACTATATTGTTGTTCCATTCCATCCGTGAAATTAATAAAACAACAATTTTCGAACGTTCTATTTTGCTCTATGGCATTTATTAATTCAGGAATGCCCCCAAAATATTCACACATATATCCATTTGATATAATTGCATTTGTTACTTCGTCTATATTTTTTTTAGACGGATGATCATTATACAAATTATCGTTATTTATATATTCATTTTTAAAGTTCTCTCTACAATCACTTAAAAGATAATATTTCATATTCAATCTCCTTTAAAAACAAAATATTTTTGTATATTTAATTGCATATAGTACAACTAACGGATAACTAAAAATTATCTATTAAAAAAGGAAGCTAGTAAAAAATTAATCGATAAAATATAAAAATATATATCTGCTGTTTTCATATAATCAAAAAATTAAAATTTAAAATCTTTCCGCGGTGCTTATTTATCAATATTTCTCTCTGTTTAGCAGTAGTCACATGTGTGTAGATTTGTGTGACGTTAATAGAACTATGACCTAGCATTTCCTGAATATATCGAATATCTACATTAGCTTCTAACAGGCTGGTGGCAAATGTATGACGGAACATATGTGGCGTTATATGTAAATCAATTGAAGCTAAGGAACAATATTTATTTATCATACGGCGAACAGCCTGGTCATTAAGTGGTTTACCGGATTGATTTGCAAAAAAATGATGACATATATTGATTTCTGAATGATAAGTTTTCTTATATTGATTTAAAATTTGTAAGACTTGATTATTTCCAATAGTTATACGACGTTCTTTATCCCCTTTTCCATATATAAGAATTGTTCCAGTAGAAAGATTAATGTCTTGAGGTTTTAGAGAACATAATTCAGATATTCTTATTCCAGTAGAAAAGAGGATTTCGGCTGCGGCTACATCACGCAATGCATTTTTTCTTTTATAAGGTGTATCAGCTTCATTTAGTTGTTTATAAATTGTTGAAAGGAAATGCTCTACGGTATGGAGTGGGATAACTTTAGGTAAAATTACAGGTTCTCTGAATTGCATAACCATTTTATTAAAGGGATTAAAAATAATTATGTCTTTATATTCAAGATAGTGGAAAAAAAGCCTTGATTGATGCAAGTTTACGTTTAACTGTTTTGGGTTTGTAACAGTTATTTAAAAATGATATATAATCTTCTAGGATGTCAACATTAATTTGCTCAAGCGTTATGTTATTGGTTTTATTAGAAAATTGAGTAAGATCTATACGATATGCTTTTATTGTTTTTTCGTCTAATCTTTTCTGAGTGATACAATATTTAAGATAATTGTTAATAGTATTTTCGTGATTTTTCATTATATAATTCTCCTATAAAATTTTTCTCATTTTATTTCACAGTGACATAAACTGTCCAGTTATAAGACTACAATATATACATAACACTAAGATAAAAGATGTAATATATCTAAATCATCAAACCAACTAAAGCTAGATAACAAATGAGTTTAGTGGAGCTGGAATAATATAAGTTATATTTTTTATAATAAATCAGGTGGCGGAGAAATCCAAAGCCTGATTTTTTAATGAAATAAAACAAAATGACAATAACTGTCTGACATATTTGATATTATTTAAAGGTAATCAGCCGGAAGTTATTATGCGGGTATCCGACATATAATATGAAATATACACATACAGGAGAAAACTATGAAGAATTCTCAATATTGCTTATGTGAGAAGTATTAACCTCAGCGGCACTGGCAACGGCATCCTGTGGCAATTCCTTGTGTAGCTCCGATAGCACTTGGATGATTTTATTCGTTCAATGGAATGAATTTCTATGAGTATATGGGAAAGAAGCTGCACTTATGTTTGGAAACAGGACACTCACTTATGTATCAACAGAGGGAGAACTGGCAGTTAAAGAGTTTGCAAGCAGGGACAGACGGGACAGGTAAAGAAGAAAGGCAAACAGGCTGAAACAGAGATTACAACATCGGAGTCGTCAGTAAAGAAGCAGGAGGAATTGGAGAAATGAAGAAAAAGACCAGAAATATGCTGCTTGGACTTGCAGCCGTGTTTGTACTGGTTATAGCGGGTGCGGCTTTTTATAAGGCAATGCACTAAAAAAGGAACCTGCATAAAACAGATTCCTTAAATGAGAGGAAAACCCTGTCGAAGAATGGAAGTCCAGTTACTTTTCTGATAGAGAAAACGGACGATAATTACAGTCTGTTTTTCTTCATCAATCGTATAAAAGGCAAGGTAATTATTGACTATCACAAAACGAATGCCCCAGCTTGCCAGTACCGGATCATCTACCAGACGGAACTTCTGTGGCAGGTCGGCTAATGAGCCTATCTGTTCAGTCACAACATTTAACAGATTATCTGCGGCAGTGGGATTTTTGAGGGTAAATTCGATGTAATCCGCAGCCCGCATAATATCGTGTTCTGCGGTGGAAGTGATATGAACCTGATAGCTCATCGGCTACGACGGCTCCTGATATCAGCCATAGCTTCGGAAAATGGTCTTATGTTGCCTGTGGCAATATCATCCATTCCTTCCTTAATCTGGCTATAAAGTTCAAAGCGGCTGGTCAGTTCTTCATAGGCTTCAATGCTCATAACAGCAAGATCACCTTTTCCATTCTTCGTAATGAAAACTGGTTCAGGATAATTATGACAAAATGTAGAAATTTCATTGTAATTATTCCTTAAATCAGCACTTGATTTGATGGTTGGCATAAAAACACCTCCTTGTCTGATAACAAAAATTATACATAAATTTTGTTTATCAAGTTCAATGTATATACTATAAGTGTTAGCAGGATAAACACAACTATTCATATGTATCTTTTAAATTTGTTTGACTATAATTATAAGATTACGATTAACAATAAGAACAAAAATATGGAAGAACTCCGTGATAAGGTTCTTATTGCAGAAAGAATGATGACTTCAATAATTACCGTAGAATCTACAATGAGATTATTGAGGGGAAAATTATTGAGGGCAGACAGGGGATTGAACAGGAAAGATACCTGACAATCACGATTGAGAGAAAGAACTTCGAGGAGGCAAAGGCACAGTTTATTGGATAGTTAAAAGAAAAAGGGTGCTTGAAAATCAAGCACCCTAGTATATAATTTACTTAGAAAGTGAATCGGATATGACTCCGATTTGCCCTCAGTTGAATTTATATCAAATTTGAAATAGCATCTACTTGGGCGAGTGGGATGCTATTTCTTTTTATTATTATGATCGTCTATGTAAGACAGAGCCGTAAATATTACTAGCAACAGAGTTAATACTTCCATCGTATTCTTGTTGTTTGTATCTTAAACACATTATATTTAACAAAAAGTTATATGATTAATTATAAATCAATTTATAAAGAATATCATTATTGACAGGATGGATAAAACTTGGAGAAATGATGATATTTTTATAAGAATGAAATATTATTATCTTAATACAGATGATTTGGATGCTTAGCCAATTAATATAAATAGATATAACTTAGTATGAATATGTACATACGAAATATACATTTTATAGAAATTTTGATGTAAGAGGATATTAATAATGAAAGAAAAAGAATGGGAAAAGCTCTTAAGAATAAAGACAACTGGACGTGATGACACAAGGTCAGATACATTCAGGTATCCATATGAACCAACCTCATACGAAGTATTGGAAAGACTGGCTAATACAGGATTTATAGGTAAAAATAATACATTGTTGGATTATGGCTGTGGAAAAGGCAGAGTAAGCATTTTTATGGCATATCAGACAAAATGTCATTCTATTGGTATAGAGTATGACGAGCGGATTTATAACCGGGCGTTAGCAATAAAGCGGACACGGTGTCAGGTAACAGAGTACAATTCCTATGTGAAGATGCAGTTGGTTTTAAGATTGCAGATAATGTGGACAGATTTTTCTTTTTTAATCCATTTTCTATTGAGATATTCAAGAGCGTGCTGGCGAATATTATAGACAGCTATTATGAGGCTCAAAGGGAAATGCTTATTATGTGTTATTATCCGTCAGATGAGTATCTTATGTGCCTGTCACAGGAATATAATGTGACATTTGTTCACGAGATTGATTGCAGTGACGTATCGGACGGAGAGGCTGAGAGGGAGAAGATAGTTGTATATAGAGTTGGAGAGGGAGAATAAGAGATAAATATTATTTTGATTTTTTTAAGAAATGGAAGTTTTTTATTAAATATATTATAGGAATAGGTATAAATTAATTTGATTTAAGTTAAATCTGAATTTTAACAACTGAAATATTTGAGTTGTTGGAGTTTAAATTTAAGTTATTTTGATAAAAATTTAAGCTAGTTGGTTAAAATTTAAGCTTATTTGCTGATATTTAAGTTGTTTAATTAATTAGCTTGGCTATGAAGATAAAATTGTATTGAATTAATGAATATAATTTAAGTTTCTTGCATATAAATGAAATGAATGTTAAGATTTATATAAAGAATAAAAGGAGGAACTAAAATGACAAGTGAAGAGTTAATAGAGAAACTAAAATATATTCAAAAATATAAATGTGAAACATCAACATTGGAATTAAAAAGTGCTGAAAAAGGATGTCCAACACATTTATATGATACATTGTCAAGTTTTTCCAATCAGGATGACGGTGGAATTATTATATTTGGTATAGATGAAAAACAAGATTTTAAAGAAGTTGGGGTATATGATTCACAAGATATACAAAAGAAAATAAATGAACAATGTTTACAGATGCAGCCGATTGTCAGACCATTACTTACAGTTATAGAGAAGGAAAATAAATTTTTTGTTTCAGCAGAAATACCTGGGGCAGATATTTATGACAGACCTGTATATTATAAAGGAAAAGGGGTAGTAAAAGGTTCGTACATACGTGTAGGTGATAGCGATGAGCCAATGACAGAATATGAAGTATACAGCTATGAGGCATACAGAAAAAAGTATCAGGATGATGTTAGAGTTGTTGATAGAGTGACATTTGCATCACTAGATTATAATTTGCTGAGTAATTATATTCAATTATTAAAACAGGATAAGCCAAGATTAGCTGCAATTTCAGATGAGGATATATACGAATTAATGAGTATAAAGAGAGATAATAAGATTACTTTAAGTTCGGTTATGAATTTTAGCCTTTATCCACAGGCATATTTTCCGCAGTTATGTATTATAGCAACAGTTGTACCTGGTAATGAAATAGGTGAAGTTGGGGATATGGGAGAAAGATTTCTAGATAATCAGCGAATTGAAGGAAATATAGCAGAAATGCTTGATGGTGCAATACAATTTGTTAATAGGAATATGAGAGTGAAAACAATAGTTGACTCTGAAACAGGAAAACGTAAAGACCGTACAGATTATCCAATTACAGCTATTAGGGAAGCTATCCTTAATGCATTAGTGCATCGTGATTATAGTATTCATACAGAAGGCATGCCTATACAGATTATTATGTTTGAAAATAGAATAGAGATTAGAAATCCAGGTGGAATATATGGAAGAATAAGAATAGACCAATTGGGAAAAGTACAACCAGATACGAGAAATCCAATAATTGCATTAGAACTAGAGGTGTTGAAAATTACAGAAAATAGATATTCAGGTATTCCTACTATAAGAAGGGCAATGCGTGAATATAATTTACCTGAACCAGAATTCTTGGACGAAAGGGGCTGCTTTATAGTTAAATTATATAAATACAAAGAAAATGAAGATAATAAAATGATTGAAAGCAGCGAAGAGAAAAATTTAATTATATTCTGTAAGACACCTAGAACAAGAAATGAAATTTGTCATTATTTAGGTATAAATTCAGTGTCATATGTTATGAAAAAATATGTTATGCCATTAGTTGAAAGAGGAATATTAAAAATGAGTATTCCTGATAAACCTAAGAGTACGAAACAGTTATTTTATTGTGAATAGGATTTATTGATGGTATATGTTTGGATATGTGATGGGGATTGAGTAGATGGAAATAGCATTTAAGAATGGTATTGATTATGTGAATGCTCATTATGGAGTAACATTGCAATACGAACAAATGCAATGTGGATTCACAGATTTCAATGAGCAATGTATAAAGGAGAGGTGTCCATTTTATGAGTAATGTAAAAGTAGCTTTTATTTGTGTTCACAATTCATGTAGAAGTCAGATTGCTGAGGCTTTTGGAAGACATCTGGCATCAGATGTGTTTCAAAGTTATTCGGCGGGTACAGAAACAAAACCACAGATTAATCAGGATGCTGTCCGTATTATGAAGGAATTATATAATATAGATATGGAAGCAGAAGGACAGTTCAGTAAGCTGGTTAGTGATATTCCAAATCCGGATATTGCAATATCGATGGGATGTAATGTAGAGTGTCCATTTATAGGCAGACCATTTGATGATAATTGGGGACTTGAAGATCCAACTGGAAAAAGCGATGAGGAATTTAAGATAGTCATTGAGCAAATAAAGAAAGATATTTTGAAGTTAAAAAGTAGATTGAACCATAACAGGTCATCAGTAACCTGATTATTAAATAAAATGATATGAAAATGATATGAGATAAAATTAAGTAATAGAAACAGATAATTATTATGTTATACTATATATGAATATGTATACTATGTAAGCATATGATATGTATTTATATATAGGGAAAGAGAGGATATAATGTTGGCAAAGGCTACAGATGAACAGAAAGATAGCTTGAAAAAATACATGAAAAAAATTAAAGACATAAAATTGAGAGTGCCAGAGGAATATCTTGAACCTATTAAGGAATATGCAGAATAAGCAAAATGAGGGTGAATAATTTGTAATTTTGAAACATGCGTTTCATTCGAAATTTTAAAGGAGGTATGACCTATGACATCGTTAAGACAGAGTGCAATGATGGAACTGGAAAAGATACCAGAAGATAAATTATCCTTTGTGATTCAGATAATGCAAGGGGTAAACGGATTATATAACGATACCAATAGCGAAAGGAAAGAAGCATTTGCCAGATTAGAACAGTTACGCAAAAAGGGAACTGTTACAGATGATGCTGCAGAATTAGCTTCTTATAGGGAAGATAAGTATGGCAGGTAAAATTCTGATAGATACTAATGTACTGCTTGATTATCTTCTGGAAAGAGAGCCATTCTTTGAGGATGCAAAGAAAGTAATTATGTTATGTACAGAAGGGAATACAAAAGGCTGTATTGCAGCACACTCAATATCTAATATGTTCTTCATATTAAGAAAAGATTATACAGCAAAGGAACGCAGAGAAATATTGTCAAGTCTATGTACAATTTTTGATGTTGAAGGCATAGACAAAGCAAAATTATTATCTGGTCTTGCAAACGAAGATTTTTCTGATTTTGAGGACTGCTTACAGATGGAGTGTGCAAAGAGTTATGGTGCAGATTATATTGTGACAAGAAATGTGCCAGATTATTCTATATCAGACATAAAGGCAATTTTACCAAGTGAATATTTAGGATTATAACAAATAAAGCACCAACGGACATGGGAATCGAAAAAAAACAGTTAATTACCAATGGCTTTTTTTCTAAAAAAAGGGAACGTATAGAAGAAGTGGTTACGATGCTTGAGAAAAGCGGGGTAAATAGCTTATTGCTGTCTGTTGATGCATTTCATCAGGAAACAATTCCTCTTGAACCGGTAAAATATTTTGCTGAATGTGTTGTGAAATCAAAGATTCCCGTTAAATTAAGTCCAGCATGGCTTGTTAGTGAAGAAGATAATAATCCATATAATCTTAAAACGAAAGAAGTATTGGGAAAATTTAAGGACTTGCATATTCCTATAGGAAGTGGGAATATTGTTTTTCCGAGTGGAAATGCATTGAAATATCTTAGTGAGTATTTTGAGGATGGTGTCGCATATTCGTCTCCTTATGAAGAAGATATATTTGATGTTCGGGCGATTAGTTTTTCTCCTAATGGTGATGTGTTGAACGGAAACATTAATAATAATGATATACAGGATATTTTAGAATCATATCGACCATAAAATTGAACATAACGGGTCATCAGTAACCGGATTATTAAATAAAATGATATGAAAATGATCTGAGATAAAATTAAGTAATGGAAACAGATAATAATTATGTTATACTATATCAGAAAAATTATATTTTATAAGGAGGATTATTTATGTCAGAGATTAATATAAGTTATTTTAAAAGTATCATAGATCAGGATAGAGCCGCAGTCGTTATATGCAATCTTAATCATGAAATAATATATATGAATCCAGCTGCAGTTGTTAATTATGCAAAGCGTGGCGGAGACAAGCTGATTGGCAGAAGCCTGCTGGAATGTCATAATAAGGAATCACAGGAAAAGATAAGACAGGTGACAGAATGGTTTGCACAGGACGAAAGCCATAATATTGTGTATACATTTCATAATGAGAAGCAGAATAAAGATGTATATATGGTGGCGCTTAGAGATAGTGGCAAGCTGATTGGATACTATGAAAAGCATGAATATCGAGATAGAGAAACAATGAAAATGTATAATTTATGGTGAGTTCCACCTAATGAGGAAGTTGTATAAGTGTAAGAACCACCATAGGCTAAGAATCCTGCTTTGCAGGATTTTTTTTATATTGAGAAGTCAGATAATGAAAATATAAGAAGGCTGTAAATAAGATAACATCTAAAAAATAATCATGAGAAATTCTTTAAAAAGTATATGTCGAAAGATGAATATTATAATATTTAGTTATTTACGATATAATGTACTTGAATTATGTACTGGAATTTAATAAATATACGTATGCAAAAATAAAAATATTGTAGAATTGAGATTAATATGATAGATGTTAATGCTTTAAGTAAAAATAAAGTATATAATACTATGTTAGAAGTATAGGGAGGGACAAGGTAAAGATATATGAATAATAAAGATTTTGTAGAGCATTTAAAGCAACGTTTATTTATAGAATTGTTGGAAGGATGATTATATTAAAACAATGTTTAGATAATGATATTATTGATGATGTGACGTTTGAGATGAAAAGCTAAATGGCCTGTAAAATGTCAGTGAATCAAATAAAAAAACGAAAAGCATAGTTAGGAATAGAAGGAAAATGAAAGGGAAAAGAGTTATTGCAGGTATTCTGCTTGCGGGGATTTTAGCAGTTACCCTGGCAGGGTGTAAAAACACAGATAACACTAAAGAAGAATCAGAAAAGCCTGTTATTACCCTCGGCAGTGACAGCTATCCCCCATACAATTATCTGAATGAGGATGGTATACCGACGGGTATAGATGTAGAACTAGCTACAGAAGCCTTCAAAAGAATGGGATATCAGGTGAATGTTGTCCAGATTAACTGGGAGAAGAAAAAAGAACTGGTAGAGAGTGGCGAGATTGATTGTATCATGGGCTGTTTTTCCATGGAAGGACGCCTTGACGATTACCGCTGGGCGGGACCATACATAGCAAGCCGTCAGGTGGTCGCTGTAAATGAGGACAGTGATATCTATAAGCTGAGTGACATGGAGGGAAAGAATCTGGCTGTCCAGTCCACAACCAAACCGGAAGGTATTTTTCTTAACCGGTTGGATGACAGAATCCATAAACTGGGAAATCTGATCAGTCTTGGACACAGGGAGCTGATATATACATTTCTTGGGAAGGGATATGTAGATGCAGTTGCCGCACATGAGGAATCAATCGTCCAGTATATGAAAAGATTATGACATAGACTTTCGTATTCTGGAAGAATCGCTGATGATTACGGGAATAGGTGTTGCTTTTGCAAAAGATGATGACAGAGGATCTGTGAGCAGATGGACAAGACCCTTGAAGAAATGCGATAGGAATGGCACATACCTTGAAAATTCATT
>ENA-OQER01001193-OQER01001193.1-human-gut-metagenome-genome-assembly--contig:-NODE-1193-length-12997-cov-2.263947_pt1 | contig 12997 bp, 15 predicted proteins | sample MGYA00242797_ERZ504639 | MGnify/ENA primary metagenome ERZ504639 (study PRJEB26092, sample SAMD00036306) | human gut metagenome | host: Homo sapiens | study: EMG produced TPA metagenomics assembly of...
CTGCAGAGCTGTATGACAAAGAACTCGGTGATTTTTGGGCAGCCTTACCAGAAAGCTGATGAAGCTGAAACCGTTTCTGAGAAATTTGCACTTGAAGCAATCGCAGAAGCAAAGTTAATGGAATCAGGCGTTATGCTTCCATTACAGTCAAAGGGTGGTAACTATTCCATCTCACGTGTAGCTCCTTACACATTTGACTATACACTGTGGGGCAACGATATGGACAGATACCATAATGCAGTTGTCACAACAGAGCTGATCAAAGCTTCCGATGTCAGCACAATGAGAGCAAAATGGCTGAGTTAAAAGGAACAGGTGAGTATGAAGCATGGGCAAAATCTTACTTAGAGGAGCAGGGTTACACGCTCAAAGATACTTATAATTATCAGTTATATACACAGGATCCTACCACATGGGATATTCTTGCAACTTCTCAGGCTGTAGATGCTGAAGCAATCGTGAACACATACGATGGATTAATGGAGTATGATGGAGAGGGAACTTTACAGCCTGCATTAGCAGAGAGCTATGAAGTATCTGATGACGGATTAACTTACACATTCCATCTTCGCAAGGTGCTACATGGTTGATTCCCAGGGCAGAAAAGTTGCTGATGTGACAGCAGATGACTTTGTTGCCGGAATGCAGCATATGATGGATGCCCAGGGTGGTCTTGAGTACCTGATCGAAGGTATCATCACAAATGCATCCCAGTACATCTCCGGTGAAGTAACAGACTTCTCACAGGTCGGTGTAAAAGCGGTTGATGATTACACATTAGAGTATGATCTGGAAGCTCCTTGCACATACTTCACAACAATGCTCGGTTACAACGTATTTGCTCCAATGAACAGATCCTTCTATGAATCCATGGGTGGTAAGTTTGGTGTTGAGTATGATCCGGATGCAGCAGATTACACATATGGTAAGGATTCTGATTCTATCGCATATTGCGGACCATACGTTGTTAAGAACTTTACATCCAAGAACACGATCGTATTCCAGGCTAACGAGTCCTACTGGAATGCAGATCACATCAATATCCATACACTGACATGGGTATACAATGATGGTTCTGATGCGACAAAAGCATATAACGATGCAATCGCAGGTGTTGTAGATGGAACAGGTCTTAACACAGCTTCTGTTGCAGCAGCAAAAGCGGATGGAAACTTTGATGATTATGCATATGTAGCACTTACAGATGCAACAACATACAGCGGATTCTTTAATATCAACCGTAATCAGTTTGCAAACGCAAACGATACAACAAAAGCAGTTTCCTCACAGACAGAGGAAGATGCTGCAAGAACAAAACAGGCTATGCAGAACGTCCACTTCCGTAGAGCACTTGCCATGGGCTTGGATCGTGGTGCTTATCTTGCACAGCAGGTTGGTGATGATCTGAAATATGCTTCTATGAGAAACTCTTACACACCGGGTAACTTTGTTACTTTGGAAGAAGAAGTAACAGTTGATATCAACGGAACAGAAAAAACATATCCGGCTGGAACATACTATGGACAGATTGTACAGGATCAGATCGATGCTGACGGTGTGAAAATCAAAGCATGGGATCCAACAGCTAACGAGGGTGCCGGTTCTTCCGACGGATATGACGGATGGTACAATGCAGATAACTCCTGGGAAGAAATGAGTCAGGCAGTAGAAGAGTTAGCAGCAGATGGTCTTACGATCGATGCTGACAACCCAATCCAGATGGATGTTGTATATGATTCTTCCAGTGAAGTATTTACAAACAGAGCAAACTCTCTGAAACAGTCTATCGAAGCTTCTACACAGGGACTTGTCCAGGTAAACTTAATTGCAGCAGCAGATAACACAGACTGGTACTATAGCGGATATTACATGAACTATGGTTACGAAATGAACTATGACTTCTGTGACTTATCCGGATGGGGTCCTGACTATGGTGATCCTGCATCTTATCTGGATACATTCCAGCCAGAATATGCCGGATACATGATCAAATCTATCGGTATTTATTAATCGTATCTACGAAATAACAACACTGCATCGGAGCGGGGATTCCCCGCTCCCCTGCACTATTGATGAGTGAACAATTATGACAAAATATTTATTAAAACGTATATTACATGGACTGGTGTCTATCGTGATCGTTGTGGCGCTGGTCATGATCATGATCTACACAATGTTAGACCGAAACCTTGTTTTTGCAGGGGATACAAAATATTCACATACAAGTAATAATGCAAGAGTTGCCTATAAATACTCTAAATGGGAAGATTATGGTTATCTGGATTATGTCACCTACTCTGACTGGCTGAATGAACTTGTAAGCAGTGGAGAATTAACAGAGGAAGAGCGATCTGCAGTGGTTGGTTTCGGAAGAACCAAGGCACAGGATTCTGAGCAGGTCAGTGAATATGTCAAAAAATTCACAAAGTATTATAAGTCTCAGGGATACACGGTAGTCCGCAAAGACGCCGTCATGATGAACAAGAAGAAGTATGCCGACGGTGGCCAGCAGCAGCTTTTTGCGTATAAAGATGTCCCATTGGCATCCCGTATGGGAAAATATTTTGCAAATTTAATAACAATTGATGATATTAATAATGTAGAAGACATCGTAGGTGAGAGAGGTCTCACCTTTACGTTACATGATCCTGTCTATGGTGGGGAAAAATTCTCACCGGCGATCATTGGCAATGGTACAACACACAAGTATTTACTGTATTTTGATTCCAAGTTTCCGTTTGTTCATCAGAATATTGTGACGATCAATCTTGGAACATCCTACACGGTAAATCAGGGAGTGGATGTATTCAGTACGATGACAAGCCATCAGGATCTTATATAAAATCAACTGTCACCTATCCAACCGGTCTTGTGGAGGAGAGTGCGGACAATCTGCACACTGCAACCTATATGCAGGGTTCCAGAGAATCCAGCTTATTATATGCAGACCGTTATGAGGATGATTACACCAATGTTGCAACATACAAAACAGGAAAATCCAAAGTGGGTTATTCCTTTGTGATCGGACTGATCGCAGTTATCATGTCTTATCTGATCGGTGTGCCGCTGGGCATCCTTATGGCGAGGAAGAAAGACAAACTGGTCGATAAGATCGGTACGCTTTATATTGTATTTATTATCGCAGTACCATCACTTGCGTATATTTTCCTGTTCAAGGCGATCGGCGGAAGCTTTGGTCTGCCGACAACCTTTGATATGGATCGCCGAGCAGGCTGATGTATATATTGCCAATCGTATCGTTAGCACTTCCATCCATAGCAAATCTGATGAAGTGGATAAGACGTTATATGATCGACCAGATGAATTCGGACTATGTCAAATTCGCAAGATCCGGTGGTCTGACAGAGGGTGAGATTTTCACCAGACATATTTTGAAGAACGCAGCGATCCCGATCATTCAGGGAATCCCTGCGGCAGTGCTTGGAGCATTGACAGGAGCGATCATCACAGAGCGTGTGTATGTCGTTCCAGGTATTGGTAACTTATTAACAGAGGCTATCAACAAATATGATAATGGTGTTATTGTCGGTGGAACACTGTTCTATGCGATTTTAACAGTCACATCCCTTATTTTAGGTGATGTCCTAATGGCAATGGTTGATCCTAGAATTTCATTCTCAACAAAGGACAGGTAATTAGAAATGAGTCAGGATTTAGAAAAGTTCGGTATGCCGGAGGAAGAATTATTCGCTCCGGTAGACCACAGTGATCTGGAATCAGAAAAGATTACAGCGCCAAGATATTCTTACTGGCATTCTGTATTCCGTGTATTTTTTAAGAAAAAGATTAATATTATTATTTTGGCGATTCTGGGTGTGTTGATCGCATTCACTTACCTTTACCCATTATTTGTGGAATATGATAAGTTTGGTAACTTAATGGATGCGACAACCAAACACTTGTCACCATCTGCAGCGATCGAACGTCTGGGAATGAACATTCACTGGATCTTAGGTACCGGTGCAGCCGGACAGTCCACATTCGATGCCGTATGGTTTGGATCAAGGATCTCCATTTCCCTTGCATTTATCTGTGCAGCGATCAACCTTTCCGTTGGTGTTGTTGTCGGATCTATCTGGGGATTTTCAAAGAAAGTGGATGTTTTTATGCAGGAGGTATATAACATTCTTGCAAACATTCCATACATTTTATTGATCGCCGTTATGGTTATGTTGTTTAAAGCTGGTTTCTGGACCATGGTACTGGCGCTGACTATTACCGGATGGCTTGGAATTGCGTACTTTATCCGTACACAGGTAGTGATCATCCGTGACAGAGAGTACAACCTTGCATCCAAATGTCTGGGAACGAGTACACTTAAGATCGCAATGAAGAATATTCTTCCATTTATGACATCTGTTATTGTAACACTGGCAGCAACAGAGATCCTTCCTATATTTCTTATGAGGTGTTCTTAGCATATATCGGTATGGGTATGTCAGATATGTCACTTGGTAGATTGATTTACGAGTCAGAAAGTGCGATGCTTACCCCTGGCTGGCAGTTCGAGTTCTGGAGCCCGGTAGTCGTTGCTTCTATCATCACGATTGTTTTATATGTCGTTGGACAGAACCTTGGTGATGCATCTGATCCGAGAACACACATGTAGAGGTTAGGTAGATGGAAGATAGAAAAGTATTATTATCAGTAAAAGATTTGATCGTGAAATTCCACGTGAGGGGCAGGGTGCTTACTGCTATCCGTGGAGTGTCACTGGATATTTATGAGAATGAATCCATTGCGATCGTAGGAGAGTCCGGTTCCGGTAAATCTGTTTTTACAAAAACATTTGCAGGAATGTTAGACAGCAACGGATTCATTGATAACGGCAAGATTATTTTCAGCGATGAAGAGCTTTCCGATACTGTCGTAAAATTAAATGACAATGCAAAAGAAGTCATCGCAGAGAATAAGAAAAAATTAGACGAGTATTCCAGACTGGAGTTTGGTGCAGACACTTATAAAGCGATTCTTGAGTTAGAGTCTGAGAAGAGAAGAAGAGCAGATTTGAGCAAAGAAGAAGCAGAAGCGTATGAAAAAGAACTCCTTGAGTTAAAACATGAGAGAACGAATACCTTCAACTTGAAACAGACTTACGATCCATCCAAAGAAAAGGATAAGATCAAAGAGGCTGGAAAGAAAATCTCTGAATTGGATACAAAGATCAGGGCATTCGAGAAAGAGCATGAGCAGAAGGTAAAAGAGCGTGCAAATAGTCTGGCACATGATACTGCATACAATCAGGAATTTGACAAGAAGATGGCAGAGCTTAAGGCAAAACATGCGAAGGAAGTCAGCGAAGCGATCTCAGCAGAGACAGAAGCGAGAAATGAGATCCTTGCAAAAGAGGTATATCTTTCTGTCGGACGTTTTGGTTTCCGCAAGCGTATGAAGCAGAACAATGCGCTGCTGGATGCATTAAAAGAGGCAATGAAGCTTGGCGTGGATCTGAGTGATGAAGAGCAGAGAAATGCTGTTTTTGATAAAGTTACATTCCGCGTAAAATATCTGGATGAGAACAGTGAGAGATTACATGGAATCTGTATCTTAAACCTTGCAAATATCAGGGATGGAAGAGACTGGAGCCAGATACGTGGTACAAAGATCGCTACGGTATTCCAGGATCCTATGACATCCTTAAACCCAATTATCACGATTGGAAAACAGATCACATCTGTCATCATGAAACATCAGGATTGTACCGAGAACGAGGCAAGGCTTCGTGCGCTTGATCTGATGGACAAGGTTGGTATCCCGAACCCGGAGGCACGTTTTGATGATTATCCGTTCCAGTATTCCGGTGGTATGAGACAGCGTATTGTTATCGCGATCGCCCTGTCCTGCCAGCCAAAGATCTTAATCTGTGATGAGCCTACCACAGCGCTTGATGTTACCATTCAGGCACAGATCTTAAAACTGTTAAAGGATTTACAGAAAGAGTTCAATTATACAATTGTATTCATCACACATGATTTAGGTGTGGTTGCCAATATCGCAGACCGTGTTGCAGTTTATATGCAGGACAGATCGTAGAGGTTGGTACAGTAGAAGAGGTATTCTATGACCCGCGTCATCCATATACATGGGCATTACTTCTTCCTGCCACAGCTGGCTGAGAGAAATACAACTCTTTACTCGATCACAGGTACACCACCTTCGCTCTACAACAGTATCGTCGGCGATGCATTTGCACCGCGTAACCCATACTGTATGAAGATCGATACCTTAGAGGAACCACCAATGTTCAAAGTAACAGATACGCATTACGCCAAAACATGGCTGTTACACCCGGATGCTCCAAAGGTTGAAAAACCGGAAGGAATCCAGAACATTCATGAGAAACTTGTTAAAGCATTCAATATATAGGAGATTTAGATCGTGTCTAAACTAAATCGAAACACAGAAAACCAGGAGCATGCTTCTCATTTACCAGAGCATGGTCCGATTGATGAAAATGGTAAAGAAGTATTATTATCTTTAAAAAATGTAGATATTACTTTCGGCAAGGGCGATAACGCTGTCCGCGCTGTAAAAAATGCGACATTTGATATTCACAAGGGAGAGACTTTCTCCTTAGTAGGAGAGTCCGGTTCCGGTAAGACAACCATCGGCCGTGCAGTCATCCGTGTCAACCCATTGGCAAACGGAGAGATTTTGTACAAAGGTGTGCGTATTTCCGGGAAAATCCCAAAATCCCTGGATCGTGAAGTCATCCGTAACATCCAGATGGTATTCCAGGATCCGGCAGCTTCTCTGAATGAGCGTGCAACTGTCGACTACATCGTATCCGAAGGTCTGTATAACTTCCATTTATATGAGAATGAGGCAGACCGTGTGCGTAAAGTTGAGGAAATGATCAACGAAGTAGGTCTTCTGCCGGAACATCTGACAAGATACCCACATGAGTTCTCAGGTGGACAGCGTCAGCGTATCGGTTTAGCCCGTGCAATGGTAATGGAACCGGAACTTGTTGTTGCCGATGAGCCAATCTCTGCACTTGACGTATCCATTCGTGCACAGGTATTGAACTTACTGAAAAAGTTCCAGAGAGAAAAAGACTTAACGTATTTATTTATCGCACATGACCTTTCCATCGTGAGATTTATCTCTGACCGTATCGCCGTTATTTATAAGGGTGATATTGTGGAGATCGCAGATGCAGAAGAGTTGTTCAACTTCCCACTGCATCCGTATACACATTCTCTGATCTCTGCGATCCCGATCCCGGATCCACAGTTAGAGAAAAATAAAGTGCTGTTTACTTATGATCCATCCATTCATGATTACAGTACAGACAAACCGGAGTTAGTCTGTATCGGTCATGACCACTGGGTATTTGGTAATAAGAAAGAGATTGAAGAATACAAAGCTACGCGTGAGAAGAACGTGCCTTTAAAAACAATTACGATTTTAGACAAAGATGCACCGAGACCAGAGGAACATCATGACAATGTTGCACATGATGAGATCCAGCTTCCACCACTTCACGATACAGGAAGTGCGTGGTACGCACTGCTTTCGTTCTTGCTTCCGGTCATCGGTATTATTGCAGCGATGATCTTTAAGAAACACAGACATTATCGTAACTACAAGATGTGCAAAAAGGGTGCCATTGCAGGGTTTATTGTACTTGCAGTCATTCTTGCATTGTTCCTGTTAGCACTTGCAGCAGTGTTTATTTAAGATATGGGAAGAACCGTCAGAGGTGGCAGCAGAAACCATACTCCGAATGTGAGACCGGTTCAGAAGGTGGAGCTTTCGGAAAAAAATACAAGACAGAGATTGATCGCAGTGATCGTATTACTGGTCATTGCTTCGGGCGCATTTATGTATGCACTGAATGGATTGATGTCAAATGACAGCGGATGGACAAACATTGAAGCGAGTTCATCCGCTGAAATTCATTGTGGAGATGATTATATCTTCCGCTATTATGTTGGAGCAGCGGGCGTAAATGCCACCGCAGAAAAAAGCGCTGACGCTGCTCTACACAGATTCCATTGTAAAAGCCTATAAAATATTCAGCAGTGATGAATCATTTGAAGGAATCACAAACGTGTATGATCTCAACCAGCACCCGAATGAGACAATGGTTGTGGATGATGCATTATACCATGCTTTTGAGCTGATCGCAGAGACCGGAAACCGGGCAATTTATCTTGCGCCTGTGTATACAGAATATGACAATCTGTTTTTTGTAATGATGACTCTGAGACAGTTAACTATGATGCTTACCAGAATGGGGAAGTGGCAGCTTATTTTTCAGAGGTGGCTGCTTACAGCAATGATCCGTCTGACGTGAACGTCGAATTGCTCGGCGGCAATCAGGTAAAATTGTCTGTATCCGACGATTACCTTGCTTTTGCAGAGAAGAATTTTATTTTCGGATTTTCATTTGTATTTTCGTGGATGAAACGCTTTCATTACTGATTATGTGGCGGATGTATGATAGAGAACGGTTACACACTGGGTTCGCTGACAAGCTATGATGGATTTACAAGAAATCTGGATCTGACTTCTGCTATTACCAAATTAAATGCCGGTCCGGATACTTCCGGGACAGCAGAGGAAAATGCTGATTATTCCTTCAATATATATGACAGGCAGGGGAATATTATTTATCCTGCCGGTGTCATGCATTATAATGGGGCGGAAAGCATTGTCAGTCTGCACAATTATCCGATGTCGGACAAGGAAAAATATCATTATTATGAATTTAAGAGCGGTGATATCAGGACCCGTTATGCAGATACCGCAGACGGACTGTGTAAGACCGCAGTCAATAATATGGCAGCTTACGCAGACGACATCAGCTGCGCAGAACTCATTTTGAAGGTAAGCCCGGTTTATATCGCTGATATGATGGATACAGAGGCGGTAAAAAATCTCGCAGAAAACGGTATCCAGACGATTTTTGGAGAGAACAGTGTGCTCTATTACACGGATCCAGATTTAGAACTGACGGATTTGTATGACAAAGATGGCGTGCATTATACATCAGAGTTATTAGAGTAAGCAGACAGGCAGTTGCGGAAAGCCGCAATTGCCTGTTTTGCTGTCTTGGATTATACTAAGCAGAGAATATTAGTTGAATGTTCGCAGGTTGTGGAAGAGGAGAAGACAGACATGATTTTCGGAGAGAAAACAGAGGAACAGAAACGTGTGGCGGAACTGACGCGCGAGGTAAAAGAACTCCGCAAAGAACTGCTGGCGAGTAAACTGGACAAAAAACAGGTGGAAGTCCAGATGAAAGAATTAAAGGACGCATTAGAACTCGGTGGAAACCTGCGTCAGGGGTATGTCGATTCGCAGGAACATATGGCAGTTGCAAGGCGCGGACTGATCAATATGATGGAGGATATGAACGAGATTCCCATTGAGGATGTGAAGCGTGATCTTGACAGACTGAACGGACATTTGGATCAGATTTTCCATGAGTGCAGTATCCGGAGGATGATCCGGATTTTAAGTCCACAGCCGACGGACTCAAAAATATGGCGGCAAATATGGACAAGATCAATCTGATCATGCTGCGGAGCGAGTTGGAATCTGCAGGCATTGCTGGAGGATACATCGGAATGGCGGTCGCCAAATTTTTTGCACTCGCATATTATCTACAGCATGAGGAAGAGAGCAAAGTCGGAGAGATGGAAAATGAGTTCCGCAACAGCTTTTTAGAGCGATATCTGGAGGAACATCTGATGGAATCGCTGGCTATGGAAGCCAATTACGCGGGATGCGGAGAGAAGCTGGAACATATGATACAGCACTATATTTATGCGTAAAAATCGTATAGTATGACACACCTGCATAAAAGCCATAACCACAAGTTATCATAATGAGTAAATTGCATAATTTGACGTTAAAATACATCAATAATTTAGGTGATTCTGAATATTGTGCATAAAAAGAAAATTTGATAAGATTCTCTACAAGAAAAAGAAAGTTGAGAAGAAGAAATTAAATTATCTCAATAAAATTTAATTTTTGCTTTTCAAAAAGGAGGCTAAATCCTCTCCTCACTTAAAGGAGTTTGGATTTGCTTCGCAAACAAGGAGGATTATTATGAAGAAAGCAGTGAGTATGTTTTTAGCAGCTGCACTGGCAGTTGGCACATTCGCAGGATGTGGATCATCCGCAGATACAGGAAGCACAGGAAGCGCAGCATCAACGGAGAGCGGTTCCACAGACAGCGCGGCAGATGGAAGCGTATTTAAGATCGGTGGTATCGGACCTACAACAGGTGCAGCAGCAATTTATGGTTCTGCAGTTATGAATGCCGCACAGATCGCAGTAGATGAGATCAATGAAGCAGGTGGTATCAATGGATATCAGGTAGAATTCAAAGCAGAAGATGACCAGAGCGATGCAGAGAAATCTGTCAATGCTTATAACTCTTTAAAAGACTGGGGTATGCAGGTTCTGATGGGAACTGTTACAACAACTCCATGTATTGCAGTTGCAGATAAGACAGCAGAAGATGGTATGTTTGAGATCACACCATCCGCTTCTTCCACAGATGTCATTGAAAACGACAATGTATTCCAGGCATGCTTTACAGACCCGAATCAGGGAACAGCTTCCGCACAGTACATTGGTGAGAACAAACTTGCAACAAAAGTAGCAGTTATCTATGACAGCTCTGATGTATATTCATCCGGTATTGAAGCTACATTCGTAAAAGAAGCAGCAAATCAGGGATTTGAGGTTGTCGCAGAGGAAGCTTTCACAGCAGATTCCAAGACAGACTTCTCCACACAGTTACAGAAAGCACAGAGTGAAGGTGCTGATCTGGTATTCCTTCCAATCTACTATACAGAGGCTTCCATCATTTTAAATCAGGCAAACGGAATGGGCTATGAACGACATTCTTCGGATGTGATGGTATGGACGGTATCCTTGATGTGAAAAACTTGATACATCTTTAGCAGAAGGTTTAATGTTATTAACACCATTCGTTGCAGATGCAGATGATGAGAAGACACAGGCATTTGTATCCAAATACAAAGAGCTTTACGGTGATACACCAAACCAGTTCGGTGCAGATGCATATGATGCAATTTATGCGATCAAAGCTGCAATCGAGGAAGCTGGCGTAACACCGGATATGAGCGTATCTGATATCGGAACAGCTCTGACAGAGGCTATGACAAAGATTTCTGTAGATGGTCTGACAGGTGATGGCATGACATGGGAAGCTACCGGAGAAGTAAGTAAAGCTCCAAAGGCTATGGTGATCAAAGATGGTGCTTATACAGCAATGTAATCTGCGATAATGATACAACGAAAATAAGGGCGATCCAGTTTCCCCAGAGGGTGTCAACGGTGGCTTGGGCTGCCGTATGACACCTTCTTTTTAACAGAAAGATTGTATACAGGTATTTTATATGTTATAATCCTTGATGTGAAAAAGTAATGTTTTAACGTAGTAAATTAACAGAAAGACAGAGGTGTAGTTATGAATTTTTTATCCTACCTGATCAACGGTATCAGCCTCGGTAGTGTCTATGCAATTATCGCATTGGGATACACCATGGTTTATGGTATCGCAAAAATGTTAAACTTTGCACACGGTGATGTTATTATGGTAGGCTGCTATATTGTCTTTATGACAATGAGCGGACAGGGCTGGGGAGCGGTCCCGGCAGTGGTACTTTCTATTATCGTGTGTACCGTACTCGGCATTGTGATTGAAAAGATCGCATACAAACCACTCAGAAAGGCAGCGCCTCTGGCAGTTCTTATCACTGCCATCGGTGTCAGCTATTTCTTAGAGAATGCAGCATTACTGATCTTTGGCGCCGATACAAGATCGTTTACAAATGTTGTAACACTTCCGGCATTGAAACTGGCAGGTGGAGCACTCACAATCTCCGGTACAACAATTGTTACATTTCTGGCGTGCGTTGTAATCATGGCTGCACTGATGCTTTTTATCAAGAAAACCAAAGCCGGTCAGGCAATGCTTGCAGTATCTGAGGATAAAGATGCAGCGCAGTTAATGGGAGTGAATGTAAATGCAACGATCTCCCTGACATTTGCAATTGGTTCCGGTCTTGCAGCGGTAGCAGGCGTACTGTTCTGTTCCGCTTATCCGACACTGACACCGTATACGGGTGCAATGCCTGGTATCAAGGCGTTCACAGCCGCTGTATTCGGAGGGATCGGTTCCATTCCGGGAGCATTGATCGGAGGGATCCTTCTTGGTGTGATCGAGATTTTAGGCCGCGCATATATCTCGTCCCAGTTATCCGATGCGATCGTGTTTTGCAGTCCTGATCATTGTGCTTCTTGTGAAGCCTCGGGAATTTTGGGCAAACAGGTTCATGAGAAAGTGTAGGTGGCAGATATGGCAAAGTTAAATTTGAAATCAATGAAAAAAAGTACAAAAGATCATATCATTACATTTGCTATGGTCATTGTGGTTTACATAATTGTACAGACTATGATTACAACCGGCAACATGTCCTCCCTGATGCAGGGACTTCTTGTTCCAATGTGTACCTATTCGATCGTGGCAATTGGTTTAAACCTCTGTGTCGGTTATCTGGCGAGCTTAGTATCGGTCATGCCGGATTTATGTGTGTGGGAGCATTTTCCAGTGCATTCTGCACCAAACTGTTACAGGACAGTATTCAGAATGAAGTGGTTCTGTTTTTGATCGCAATTGCAGTTGGAACTGTCGTAGCAGCATTTTTGGATTCCTCATCGGTATTCCGGTGCTTCGTCTCCGTGGAGACTATCTTGCGATCGTAACGCTTGCTTTTGGTGAGATCATCAATGTCATTAATGTTTTATATATTGCAAAAGATGAGAATGGATTCCATTTTGCTATCTCGGATGGAAATACGGGCAACAACATTTGGTGCATCAGTCCGATGTTCGACCTCAACAAACCGACTATTTTACTAAATTCCCACATCGATACCGTAAAACCGGTAAACGGATGGCGGAAACATCCTTTCACTCCGAAAGC
>ENA-OQER01001194-OQER01001194.1-human-gut-metagenome-genome-assembly--contig:-NODE-1194-length-12984-cov-6.920510_pt1 | contig 12984 bp, 17 predicted proteins | sample MGYA00242797_ERZ504639 | MGnify/ENA primary metagenome ERZ504639 (study PRJEB26092, sample SAMD00036306) | human gut metagenome | host: Homo sapiens | study: EMG produced TPA metagenomics assembly of...
CGACCGCCGCGGTCGCACCACGCCGCCTCGATCGCCACGCGACCGCCACGGTCGTCACGGCCGCCGCGAGGACCGCGGTCCTCGTCCAGGCCCATGGCGACAAGCGGAGCGATAACCTTATCGAGAGCGGCCATCAGCTCGGTGGCCTCCTCGTAAGAAAGCTCGGGCAGGAGCTTCTCCTTCTTGTTGGCAAGCTCGACCAGGCCCTCAGCGGCATCCTCGGCAGCGAAGACGACGATCTTGCGCATATCGCCCTCGGCGTCGTCGATACGGCCGACCAGATCGGCGGCCTCGGCCTCGGCCATCAGGCCATCGAGCTCACGGAGGCGCATGCCCAGCAGGTCGGACATTTCCTTCTGCTCCATCTTGGGCTTGAGGTCAAGAAGCTTGATGGCGCGCTCGATGTTCGCCATGCGCTCGGCCTTGGCCTCCTCCTCCTTGGAAATAGCAAAGCGACGGCTACGCAGCAGGCGGGCGGCCTTCTGCATCTTGTCCATCAGCTCTTCGTCATCGTAATCAACGGCGGCCTTGACAACCTCGGCCTCCTCCTCGGCGGAAACCTCGTCAGCAGCCTCAACCTCGGCAGCTTCGGTCTCCACGGTCTCGACTGCCTCGACCTCGGCAGCCATGGTCTCGTTCTCGGTCTCGTTCATGATCTCTTCGTTCTCAGACATGAGACTCCTTCTTGGCCCTCTCGGGCATCATCGCCCCATTCGCGGGGCCCGTCGCGCACTCTTTGCGCTTTAAACATTCATGCCTCTCGGCAAAACGTGCATTAGTTTATGGTGTCGCCATCCAATCTAGCTGCAGAATCTATGTGCACACATTAATGCGACATGTGCGACTCGCGACGAGCGTACACCAGCGACGCCACGAACCCGACCACGGCAATTACAGCCGCCACACGCACGGCAGCTGCAAATCCAATCGCCTGGGCAACTTCGGTCGCAGCGCCAGCCGCGCCGGCGGTCGCCGCAGAACTCGAGAGCAGACCGATAAACAGCGACGGGCCAAACGACGCGGCAATCATATTCCACGTGTTAAGCAATGCCGTTCCGTGAGGATGCTCAGCGGCAGGCAGCGTCTCCAAGCCGGCCGTTTGCGAGGGGCTCAGCACCAAACCGACTCCGGCATACACCACAACGGTCAGCGCCACGACGACGCCGATGTTCATGCTTGCCGCCGTCATCGAGATGGCAGTCTGCCCCACGGCAATCAGGGCAAAGCCGACCGGCAGCAGCGGCCATGCGCCACGGGCGTCCATCACGCGTCCGCCCACAATCGAGGTCACGGCGTTGCAGGCAATCGGCCGGCAAAATGAACAAGCCCGCAACAAGTGCGGTCATGCCGTATGACGCCCTCAAAATAGAGCGGCAACAAACGCTCATCGAGAACGTCGTCATCATCGACACCACCACAAGCAGACACGCAGGCCAAAAACGAACGCTCGCCATGGGACGCACGTTAAGCACCGGATGCTCGAGCTTGAGCTGGCGGGCCGCAAACAGGCCGAGCAGCACAATGGCGGCGAAAAGCGTCACGATACCGGCAATCAGATTGGTCGAGAACTCGCCTACGGAATACACAAATGCCGTAATACCGGCGGCGAGCAAAACAACCGACAGAATATCAAGCGTGGCGTTCGAACGCTCTCCGACATTCTGAACAAGCTTTACGCCCGCCGCAGCGACCACAATGCCGCCCACCAGCGGCACTACGAACACCGCCCTCCAGCCAAACAACGTGCACATAAGACCGCTGATCACGGGTCCAAACGCCGGCCCCAGCGTAATGCAGCTCCGCCCAGGCTCAGATACAGACCGAGCTTCTCGCGCGGAGCGCAAGACAGCACCACGTTCATCATGAGCGGGAACAAGATGCCCGATCCCGCAGCCTGCAAAATACGGCTTGGCAGCAAAACGCTAAATGACGGAGCGAACAGGCACAGGACTTCGCCGGCGACCATGCATCCGCATGCGAAAAACAGCAGCTTGCGCGTCGAGAAACGGCCGGACAGGAAGGCATGATGGCCGTAAAGATCGACGTCACGATCATGTAGCCCGAAACGAGCCACTGCGCCGTGGTGGCACTCACCGAAAAGGCCGCCATAATGTCGTGCAACGCCACGTTAATGATGTTCTCGTTAAACGCGGCAACAAAGGCTGCAATATACATTACGACGAGAATCGCCGCAGTGGCCGATGGCGCTACTTGAACTTGTTGCTGAGATTTGCTCCCCATGCATTTCCTTCCTCTTGGAACGACAGTCGCATCGCCCCAGAGGAACAGTCCAGGGCGAAAAATGAGCCCTAGACTTACGCCAGACGCCGTACTCGACGAGTCTGACAACATGGTCCAACGTCGAAAGATTGTAACGCGGACGCACAGCTTTCCTTCCGCGCTATTATTAAAAGTCCACGAAAGCATAAGACATGAGGAGCCCGCCATGATTAAGCCCATCATGAAATCCGAGTTCTTTTTGCGTCTGCCTTCCGAAGACGCGGGACCCGACGATGCCGCGACCGGGCAGGATCTCCTGGATACGCTCCACGAGCATGAGCGCGAGTGCGTGGGCCTCGCCGCCAACATGATCGGCGTGCGCAAACGCATCATCTGCGTAAAGGACGGCAACAGGACACTCCTGATGTACAACCCTCAAATTCTTGAGCAGGTCAATGCCTATCAGACGAGCGAAGGATGTCTCTCGCTGATCGGCGAGCGTCCCTGTACCCGCTATCGCCGCATTAAGGTTGAGTATTTGGACGAGAACTTCGTCCACCGCATCAAAAACTTCTCGGGCTACACCGCCGAGATCATCCAGCACGAAATCGACCACTGCAATGGCGTCGTGGTTTAGGCCACCTGCCAAAATGAGGGTACCGGAGGCCTCCCTATGGATATCAGCCGCTTTGGCGAATTCGCATCTTAGCGCAGTCACGCACGTTTCTTGATGCGGCGGAACTGCTTTTCATGTCGCAATCAACCCTCTCCAAGCACATCATGGCAATGGAGCACGAACTCGGCTGCAAGCTCATCGATCGAAGCCAGCGCCACGTAACACTCACCGCGCAAGGTGAAGCGCTCCTCCCCTATGCGCAAAAAATTGCGACGCTTCAGCACCGCTATCTTGCCGCCATTCAAATAGGCGCAGGTGAGCCGCTCGAGCACCTCACCGTCGGTTCTATCCCCATTATGGCCCCTTATGGGATCACGGACGCCGTCATCGATTTTCAGCAGGCGAACCCCTCATATTCTGTCGAGCTCATCGAGGGCGAGGGCGACACACTCAAGCGCATGCTCCTGCACGAGGACATTGACCTGGCCTTCATCCGTGACGGCGGCGCCATCGAGCCGGAGTTCAAAAAGATTCCCTTTACGACCGACCGGCTCGTGGCCGTCCTTCCGCTCGACCATCCGCTCGCCGAACGTGACGCCGTTGAGATAGACGATCTTATCGACGAGAATTTCCTCATGCTTCCCCAAGGCTCGTTCGTAAGCGAGCTCGTCCTTTCCCTTTGTCGCGAAGCTGAATTTGGCCCACGTGTTACGTTCACCGGCAAACGAGCGAGAACATCATCTCCCTTGTCGCGCGCGGCGCCGGCGTCTCATTCCTCATGTGCAAGCCGGCGGAATCGCTTGCCAGCGGAAAGGTAGCCCTGGTGCCGCTTGAGCCCGCGAGACCTCCGAGGTCAGGCTCTACCTCAAGCGGAACGCCGCGCACTCGCAGGCGGTCGTCTCGTTCATCGGCTTCCTCCCCTACCGTCAGCTCCTGCAGGGCGACCGTACATCTTCCACCGCGGCACGACCGTCATAATCCCCGCTGCTCCACAACCGCAGACCTGTGTCCGCAAACACGCTGACAACGGCACATAATCAGAACCACCCTTAAAAAGGGTGGTTTGCTCTTAGGGTATAACCCACGGGCCCCGGGCTCGCGTCTAAAGGCGCGGGCCCGGACTTCGTCCAGGCCTAGTGCATCTTGACCCGTGGCGCGCCGGTCGAACCGGCAGCATCACCCCCTCTTGAAGGGGTCCTCGTACTCCTTCACGCTCAGCTTGTCCAGCGCGATGTCGTGGGACTCCTGCTCCCTGATGTACTTGGCGATCGTCGCCTCGTTCAGGCCGACGGTGGACACGTAGTAGCCCTCCGCCCAGAACTTCCTGTTGCCGAACTTGTACTTGAGGTTGGCGTGCCTGTCGAATATCATCAGCGAGCTCTTCCCCTTCAGGTAGCCCATGACGCTCGCGACGCTGTACTTCGGCGGGATCGCCAGCAGCACGTGCACGTGGTCGGGCATCAGGTGCCCCTCGATTATCTCGATCCCCTTGTACTCGCACAGCTTCCTGAGGATCTCCCCTATGTCGCTCCTGATTTGGTTGTAGATCACTTTGCGCCTATACTTCGGCGTGAACACGATGTGGTACTTGCACATCCACTTCGTGTGGGAAAGGCTGTAGGCCTTCTGGGCCATGGCGACCACCCCTTCGACTCGAATTCTTGACGGCCTGAACAATCGTCAATATCGGTCGGAGGGGTGGCTTTGTAAAGCCGTTTGTCTCCACCCGCGTAGCGGGTGGTTTAAAGCTGGCCGCTGCGCGGCCAGCGGACTAAGTCTTGAGTTAAAGTGCGCAGAAAGACTAGTCCACCGAGATGTTGAGTGCCTTACCGCCCTCGTCCTTCTTGGTACCGATCACCATAGCGGCGACAAGAGCCAGAACGAAAGCGACCACACCGGAGATGACAAGCCGATAAAGCCCGTGTCGATGCCGGCAGGTTAATAAAGCTCGGGAAACCGAGCGGGCCGGAGGCGCCGAAGGCATAGAGCTTGGCACCCATGAGGCCGGCAATGGCGCCGCCTACACCAGCGGAAATAAAGGTTGCCCACATAAGGCGCTTACGCGGCAGCAAGATGGCGTAAAGCGCAGGCTCGTTGACACCGAAAATCGAAGAGACAAGGGCGGGAATGTTGACGGCAGCATTTTCCTCGGAGTCCTTGGTTCGGATGATCATGCCAAGCACAGCGCCGGCGATGGCACAACCGCCTGCATACACGAGCGGGTTAATGAGGTCATAGCCGTAGGTTGCGACATCGAGGAACCACAGCGGGATGATACCCCAGTGCAGGCCGAACATGACGAGCAGGCTCCAGAACGTGCCGATGACGAAGCCGGCGATGGCGGGTTGGAAGTTGATGAGCATCAGAATGATCTGGCAACGATGTTGGAGAGGACCGTCATGACCGGACCGACCACAAGCAGGCCAAGGATGCCGCAAATGAGGAGCGTCAGGATGTTGGAGAAGAACGAGCTCACAAGCGCGGGCAGCGCGTTAGAAAGGGCCTTGTGTACCTTGGAGGCAATCCAGACGATAAAGATCGCAGGCAGAATCGTCGATGAGTAATTCTGCATGATCAGCGGGATGCCAAAAATATCACCGTAGACATTGGACTCGAAGACCGTGCCGGCGCCGAGCGTGTAGAGCGGATCTCCGCCCATAAGGCCAACGAGCGTCGGGTAGACGAGGATACCACCGAGCGCCATTCCCATAACGGGCTTAAGTCCGAACTTCTTGGCCGACGTCCAGCCAATGATTAGCGGAAAGTAATAGAAGACCGAATCTCCGATTGCCGAGAGCGTCACATAGGTATTGCTGTCCTTGGCAAGCCAACCGGCAACCGTGCAGAGCGCGAGCATCGACTTGATAAAGCCACCGGCCATAAGCACGCCAAGAACCGGCTGCAGAATCTCGGAAATGATGGCGAGCAGGCGCGAGAACGGATCGCCCTTCTTGACATTGTCGCCCTCATCGATATCGAGCGCGGGCTTGGTGTCGAACCCGCCAATCTGAACAAGGTCGTTGTAGACAGCCTCGACAGTGGCACCAATCACGACCTGATACTGTCCGCCAGCCTGGATGACGTCAACGACGCCCTTCGTCGCCTTAAGTTCATTGGTCTGGGCAAGTGATTCATCCTTGAGGTGGAAGCGGAGACGCGTAATGCAGTGGCTCACGTCTAACACATTGTCTCGACCACCGACCTTTGTGATGATTTCATCGCAAAGCTTCTGGTATTTCATGGAATTCTCCTTTTTCTGAGCGGGGTATAGCATCGATTTCAGGCCTCCGTAGTCGACGTGGGAGGGCAAGGAACCCGCTTCCCCCTTTGTAATCCGCGGACGCACGTACGCCCGGGATGGGAAACGGCAGAGAAAATGGAAGATGCCGATCACATGGCAGGGAGCCTCATTGGCCCATGTCACGCAATCAGGTCTACAGACGCGAATCTGCTGCGCCGAGAAGTCTCGTCGTCTGGCAGAACTTGTCACACAGACGTTCCGGTTCGCCCTGGGGAATCTGAGTACGCTCGGTCTCAAAGGAGAGGCCGTACTCGCGTGCCGGAAGGAAATACTCGAAATAGCCGTTGGTGTAACCGCAAACTATTCCCTCGACCGGGCATTCGCGCTTCATGCGAATACCCAGGTCGCTGCCGAGCTCACTCGGGAACACAAAGAGATGCAGGCCGCCCAAACTGATGACGGCACACTTAAGCGTGAGCGAAAAGTCGTCATGGGCAACGGTGTGATAGAACGTCTGAGGCTCGATGCGGTCGAGAACGACCTCGCGATCGAGCTTGATCTGGGAAATCGCCTCGGCAAGACCGGTCGAAACGCGCTCGACCTCGGGAATGCCGCGTCCCTGGCGAAAATTGCGGTCGCTACAGTCGCCAGCAGCACCGACGACCATGGCCGGATAGTAACCAAGACTCTGAGCGAGCTTTTTGCCGGTAAGACCGGCGAGTTCGCTCGTGAGCTCCGTGCAGTCGGGTCCGACGCAAGCGGAATGCACCGCCCAGTTCACAAAGCCCGCAAATGGCTTGCCTTCGGTATCGAAGAACGATACGACAATGACCTCATTGTCGGCGAGTTCACCTGGGATGATGCGGTTGTCGTAGAAACCGGTGATGACCTGCTTGCCAAGCGACAAATCGCGGGCTGTGCGTTGGCGCGGCACTCCTCAAAGCATTGGCAAATGGTATCGAGGAACCAGCGGTAGTAGTTCTCGTCGAATTTTCCCGTCCACCAGCTGCGGTGGTAAGCGACGATTGAAGTATGGTCGTGCGTCGCCGAGAGCAAAACGCAGTCACGGTCGATTCCATAGCGCTCGGCGAGCATTGTCTTGACTTCCTCGGCCATGCTTTCCTCGAACTCGAGGACATCGGCATTAAAAAGAAACACTTCACGTTCGCCTTGCTGGAAGAGGATGGCGTTGGCGAAGACGTCATCATGGACGCCCGTCGCAGGTTCAAGACGGTTGGGAAGATTGCGGTAGCCAATCAGGTAGATGTCGCCCTGTGGGGTAATTTTGCGGCGCGCGTGTCCAATGTTCATGCACGTTCTCCTTCTGTGTCACGCCGCATTCAAGGCGGCAATGATGATTTCGACGAGGCGCTCATGGGATCCGGCGGCAAAACCGGAGTTCATAGCCTCATAGGTGATTTTTTCGTACGCGTCGGGAGCCGGTAGGTACTTCTGTCCGCCGTTGACGAGCGTGGCAAAGAACACAGAGCCGGACCGGGCGGCGCGCACAGTGGCGCCGAATGCACTCGAGACCTCGGGTTGTACGCCGACAAGCTCGACGTTTCCCAGCCGGAGCAGATAGACTCGTGCGCTGCTCGCCAGCGGCATGAAACTCATACGTTCGGTGCGGAGCCAAAGAGTGAAAATCGGCGCGTGTCTGAGCGGGCAGGAGAACGTCGACCGTGCGGGCATCGATGCCGGTAGCGTCATCCTCACGCGCCATGCGAGCGGCTTCGATCAAAGCATTGCCCAAGGCCTGCCCCTGCTGGTGCAGCATGCGGTATCCGTCCTCATGGGCATCGACCGTCTGCTTAACGCCGGCCGCATCGAACATGACGTTCATGGCGCGCTCCGCCGGACCTTGGTCGCCCGCGGCGCTGGCAGCAACAGGGCAACGCCGCCCAGCTCGCGCTCGAGTGACATGGCGGCAAAACCAAAGAGGTCTCCGCTCGCCATGCGCCTCCCCTCGGAGTCGCGCGACCCGTCGAGCACGGAGACTGAACGTCCGCCGTCGCGAGCACGGCAACATACTCGCCCCCGGCATCCCTTATGGCGAGTACGGGCATCGTGTGGTCGGCAAACCCCCTGGGATTCGAGCCCAACCACCAGCCGGCAGGCGTCTCAATGTCGCGATTAACGTTCACGGGGCATTCGCCCTCACAGTGGCGAGCGTGGCAGAGTGAATGCCCGCAACAGCGCGCTCGACAGCCGTGCGGGCGGCAGCGACGAGCGCTGCGCGATAGCGCTCGTTGCAATTGCGGGTAGCATCGTCGGCAAGATGCCCGGAAGTGCGGACGTGAGGCATGGAAAACGTGTGGGTAGGAACCACCCAAGAATAAGCACCGCTGCAATTGGCGGCATCCTCAACAACCTCACGCAGATCGGCGAGTAGAGCCGGAGCGATCGAGGTGACCTCAAGCGAAAGGACGCAGGCGCGTCGCCCCGTCCCCTCGATGATAAGGGCACGGGCGAAGACCTCATGACGGAGTTCGTCGAAACCGTCGAACGGCAACACGTCCCCAAGATCGATGGCCACACGAGCGGCCCCAGCCCTCATCTCTCCTTCGCCCATGCAGATACTCCCCTCTGATTGCCGCTCACTCGACACCGTACAGTTGCTGCGCCGTACCGCCAAGCACAAGGTCGCTGTCTGTATCGCTCAGATTTGCAGCGCGAACGCAGGCGACACCCTCGGTGAGCCACTCGCGTTTGACGGGATAGCTCGTGCCAAAAACAATATGGTCTGCACCCAGCACGTCAACCGCGCAGGCGAGGAGTGTCTTGCCCCAAGGCTGGGCATGGGACATGTCGAAATAGATGTTGTTCTCGAGGTGCCTGGAAACGGTCTCGGTATCGACCTGAAAACGGCCAGAAGCATCAGAGCGCTTGGGACCATGAGGCAGCAGCATCTCCTTGAACGCAAAGTATGCGCCGCCGAGCATGGAGTGGACCATCTTGATATTGGGATAGCGCTCAAAGAAATCACCAAAGATCTCTCGGCCGATCGCCGTAGTTTGGTCGACGCAGCGGCCATAAGAGCGGCGAAGGTTGTCGTACGCGAGAAGCGACTCGTTCTCGACCGGCACGGGAACATGGTGCACGTAAACGGTGACATGGCGTTCGTTCAGGTGCTCGAAAAAGCTCGAGAAGACTGGTCGTCGAGATAGCGCTTGCCGTAGTGAGCGCAGAGCTGCACGCCCGCAAAACCATCGTCGAGCCTGCGGTCGAGCTCCTCCAAATTCGCTTTGGTGCCAAAGGGCGGCACGGCGACAAGCGGAATCAGACGGCCATTTGACGCCTTCGCGTCAGCAGCCATACCGTCGTTGAAACGCCGGCACATCTCGAGCGACATCCACTCGTGGCAGCCGGGGAGCTTGAGGATCGCCTTGTCGACCCCCGCCTCATCCATATCGGCCAAGCGCTTCTCGAGGGTGTAGTCGCCCTCAATGTAGTTAAGACCCGGAGAACCGGCGGGCATCTCGATCACGATCTGTCGTTTGCCGGCGGAATTCATGGTCAGATAGCCTTCGGTGTCATAGGCGCGGGGTACCTCGGCCAAAAACTGTTCGCAGAGCGTCTCGTCATGAAAGATGTGCTCGTCGAACCAGTAGGAATTTGCATCGATAATCATTGGTTGGAACCGCCTTTCATCTTGTTGAAAACATTCTAGAAAAGCAGGTACCCGGACATCAATTCCAGCTTAAGCCCACTGTATTCCATTTTGGAATAGAACTTACCGCTCACACGCGAACCTCGCCCGCTCAACGAGACAAGCGCTAACAGCACGGGCTTAGACAGAAAACGGTCGGCCCGCATCCGTTGCGGGCCGACCGTTTCATTACAGGCTACCTTTGCCGTTACGCCTGGCGGTAATGATCGAAGAAGTCAGCGAGGTCTTCGAGCGACTCTTTGAGCACTTCCATGCGCGGCAGGTACACGATGCGGAAGTGATCGGGCTCGGCCCAGTTAAAGCCGCCGCCGCGCGTGATCAGAATCTTCTTCTCGTGCAGCAGGTCGAGGGCAAACTGCTCGTCATCGGTGATGTTGAACTTCTTAACATCCATCTTGGGGAAGATGTAGAACGCCGCACGCGGCTTAACCACCGAGATGCCGTCAATCTTGCTGAGTGCCTCATACACAAAGTTGCGCTGCTCGTAGACACGGCCGCCGGGACGGATGTAGTCGTTAACGGACTGATGGCCACCGAGTGCCGTCTGAACGATCGACTGAGCCGGCACGTTGGAGCACAGGCGCATGTTGGAGAGCATGTTGATGCCCATGATGAAGTCGCTCATGCAGCGCTGGTTGCCCGAAAGCACCATCCAGCCTATACGATAGCCCGCAATCATGTGCGACTTGGAAAGGCCACTAAAGGTAACGCAGGGCAGGTCGGGGGCGAGCGAGGCAATCGAGACGTGCTCGTAGCCGTCCATGCACAGGCGGTCGTAGATCTCATCGGCAAAAATCATCAGCTGATGCCTGCGTGCAACCTCGACGATGCCCTCGAGCACCTCGCGCGGATAGACGGAACCCGTGGGGTTGTTGGGGTTGATGATGACGAGGGCTTTGGTCGCGCTCGTGATCTTGGACTCCATATCCTCCAGGTCGGGATACCAATCCGCCTGCTCATCGCACAGATAGTGCACGGGATGACCACCGGCAAGTGTTGCGCACGCCGTCCAGAGCGGATAGTCGGGGCTGGGGATCAGAATCTCGTCGCCATTGTCGAGCAGCGCGTTCATCGAAAGCTGAATGAGCTCGGACACGCCGTTGCCTGTGTAGATATGCTCCATCTGAACGTTGGGCAGACCCTTGATCTGCGAATACTGCATAATCGCCTTGCGCGCGGAGAACAGGCCGCGCGAGTTGGAATAGCCTTCGCAGTCGGGCAGCTGCTGGCGCATGTCCTTGATAACCTCGTCGGGCGTGCGGAAACCGAAGGGCGCCGGGTTGCCGATATTGAGCTTGAGGATGCGCTCGCCTTCGTCCTCCATACGGGCAGCCTCGTCGACGACGGGGCCGCGCACGTCATACAGAACGTTCTCGAGTTTGGTGGATTTGGAAAAAGTACGCATGGTGGTGCTCCTTGGAATTTGAGCTGAGGGATGGGGTTCGGGCTTGGAAACGTTGCGGGACGATGATGCCTCGCCCTGATCGGCGTCACCGGCGAGCAGCCAGGTAACATCGACCTCCAAGATGCGGGCGAGCAGCTCTGCCACGTCGCGCCGCGGAATCGTCTTGCCGCTCACATATTGGCTCATCTGACTCTTGCCGAGTTTTTTGCCGAGCATCTCCGATGCGCGGATTACGTCCGACTGGCGAACGTCGCGATCGGACATAGCCTGTCGCAGGCGATTACTAAACGTCTCTTGGGCCACAGGAACCTCCTTGCTGGCAAAGTTCAATTTATAGAACACGAATTGAACCAAGGTTCAATTTAGCAAGCAGTATAGCGCCGTACCTCATTCGAAAGTTCAATTTCATAAGAAAACGTACCGAACTTCGAGATTTGCCCAAAGCGGACAATGACGTGCACGCGTTTAGAGGTATTCAAGGAATCGAGCGGCGGCAAGCGAAACGTCGGCCGTGCGATATATCGCATTGATCTGCCGATGGGGATGCCCCTCGAGCGGACGCACGGCAACATCGAACTGACAGCGGCGCAAGATGAGCGCAGGAAGAACGCTCACGCCCAGGCCATCCTCCACCATAGCCATAATCGCATAGTCATCCCAGGTCGACAGCTTGGAGCGCACCGTCAGCCCCGCCCGACGAAACAGCGGCGTAATCTCATCATCGGTGCCGCGTTCCAGCAGAATAAACTGCTCGTTGGCCAAATCGGCAAGAGAGACGACCTCTTCAGTGGCAAGCAAAGAGTCTGCCGGCACTACCGCCATCAACTCGTCGCGCACCAAAGACCGCGAGTCATGCCATTTTCTCGGGGCTCATGCGGGATAAAGCCCAGATCGCAGCGGCCCTCTGCCACCCATTGTTCAATCTCTGAATAGTCGCCCATCAGCAGCTCGTAATCAATGTCTGGATAATCGGCACGAAAACGAGCAATCACCGGCGGCAGCACGTGGGTCGCCACGCTCGAAAACGTACCGATGCAGATTTTGCCGCGCATGAGCCCACGCATCTCATCCACGCGTCGCTGCAAGCGAACGAATTCCTCGCAGAGCGCCTCGACAGCCGGCATGACCTGTCGCCCGTCAGCAGAAAGAGCCACGCCCTCGCGACTGCGGTCGAGCACCTTAAAGCCCCAATCGGCCTCAAGATCGGCCACCATACGGCTCACGCCCGATTGCGAATAGCTCAGGCGCTCGGCGGCGCGCGTAAAGCTTCCGGCGCGCACTGTCTCGAGCAGCACCTGCATCTTTTGAATATTCGTTTCCACGGCAGTCCTCCATCCTTGCATGAGCTTTTGTCATGTCAGCCATGCATTATATTCGCTTTTCTTCTAAAGCCAGTTCACCCATAGTGAAGTTGCTCGGATATAGAGGGGATGTCAGCGCATGAACAACGGTCTGTTTACGTACTTAGCAGCATTGCTATTGTTTGGCTCCAACGGCATCATCGCCGCTGCCATCGCACTGCCGAGCTCCGATATCGTGCTACTACGCACGTTTTGGGCGCACTCTCGCTTGTCACCATCCTCGCCATCACCCAACGCCATAAGTTGCAGGCGCCATCTCGCCCCCGCGAAGCCGCAGCCCTCCTCCTCTCGGGAGCCGCGCTGGGCGCAGCTGGATTTTCTGTTCCGCGCCTACCAGACGATCGGCGTCGGCGTATCCTGCTGCTGTACTACTGCGGCCCATCATTGTCATGGCGCTCTCCCCGCTCATCTTTGGCGAAAAGCTGACCGGAGGCAAAATCGCCGGCTTTATCGCCGTTGCTTGCGGTGCTT
>ENA-OQER01001195-OQER01001195.1-human-gut-metagenome-genome-assembly--contig:-NODE-1195-length-12984-cov-2.786264_pt1 | contig 12984 bp, 23 predicted proteins | sample MGYA00242797_ERZ504639 | MGnify/ENA primary metagenome ERZ504639 (study PRJEB26092, sample SAMD00036306) | human gut metagenome | host: Homo sapiens | study: EMG produced TPA metagenomics assembly of...
CGGCGTGGAGAAGAATGCCGACGGCAGCATTGCCGCCATCCACTGCACCGCCGACCTCGAGACCGGCAACGGCAATCCCGCCGACGGCCGCAAGGTCAAGGCACCATCCATTGGGTGAGTGCCGCCCATGCTGTGGATGCGAGGTGCGCCTGTACGACAAGCTGTTCACCGAGGCCAACATGAACGCCATCCCCGAGGGCAGCGATTACAAGGACTACCTGAATCCGGAAAGCGTTGTTGTGTGCAAGGGCTGCAAGCTGGAAGAAAGCCTGAAGGACGCAAAGCCCGGTGAGAAGTTCCAGTTCGTGCGCACCGGCTTCTTTACCCCGGATTCCAAGAACCCCGGCGTTTACAACCGCGTCGTCACCCTGCGCGACAGTTTCAAACCCGCAAAGTAAAAAATATATCACGTCAAAAGGGAGCATTTGATCTTTTATGAAGAAACTCACCCGGAATGTTATCATCATGGCTGTTGTCACTGTCATTATGGCAGTTGTGCTCGGCCTGTACATCAAGAACACCGGCACTGTGCCGCTGCCGACAACGCCGCCAGCCTGACGGATGGCATCTATACGTCCAGCGCTCAGGGCTGCCTGAGTGATGTGACCGTCACCGTCACCGTCACCGGCGGCCGGGTGACCGGTGTGGAGATCGATGCATCCGGCGAGACTCCCGAACTGGGCGGCACCGCTGCTGAAACTCTGGCAGACCAGCTGACCAAGGCCGGTTCCACCAGCGGTGTGGACGCTGTTGCCGGTGCTACCATGACCAGCGACGCTGTGTTCACCGCCATGGACGACTGCCTGAGTCAGGCAGAGTAAAGACCCGAAAGACCGGCATGGCTCACAGCTCTGCCGGCCTTTTTTCTTAAAATATAGCACAAGGAGAGGGAACATTATGGGCGTATTATCCAATCTGGAACCAGCTTCGGTTTTTTATTACTTTGAGGAGATCTGCGGCATTCCGCACACCTCCCACCACGAAAAGGCACTGAGCGACTACTGCGTGCAGTTCGCCAAGGCCCACGGCCTTGCCTGCCGTCAGGACGAGATGGGCAATGTGCTCATCAAGGCACCGGCCACACCCGGATACGAGAAGGAGCCGGGCCTGATCCTGCAGGGCCATCTGGACATGGTGGGCGACAAGACCGCCGACTGCCGCTGGATCTTGAGAAAGAGGCCATCCACCCGGTCGTAGACGGCGGCTATGTGTGCGCCGAGCACGACCCTTGGCGGCGACGACGGCATTGCCGTGGCCTATGCGCTGGCTGTTCTGGACGCAAAGGACATTCCCCACCCTGCGCTGGAGGTCGTGCTGACCGTCTGCGAGGAGGTGGGCCTGCTGGGTGCATCTGCCATGGATTTTTCCGACCTTGAGGGCGGATTCTGGTGAACATCGACTCCGAGGAAGAGGGGGTGCTGACCGCAGGATGTGCAGGCGGACGCCGCGTTGAATGCCATCTGCCCATCACCCGTGCGGCTGTGACCGGCACCGCCGTAAAGGCGGATGTGACCGGCCTTGTGGGCGGACACTCCGGCACCGAGATCCACAAGGGCCGTGCCAACGCCATCGCTCTGCTGGGCCGCTGGCTGACACTGCTGACCGAAAATGGCGTGGACTACGCCGCTCTGGCACTGTCCGGCGGCGCAAAGGAGAATGTCATTCCCAAAGAAGCAGCATCACGCTGGTGCTGCCCGCAGGCATCACCGAGGGCGTGCACACTGCTGCCGCTCAGTTCGCCGCACAGGTGCAGGCCGAATACGGCACGGCAGACCCCGCCATCTGCCTGCAGCTCACGGAACAGGGCTGCGGCGCGTTCAGCGCATTGGATGCCGATTCCACCCAGCGCCTGCGCAAGGCCCTGCTGCTGATGCCATGGGGCGTGCAGGCCATGAGCATGGATGTGCCGGGCCTTGTGGAGACCTCGCTGAATCTGGGCGTTGCCGAGATGGACGAGCAGGAAGCCATTCTGCGCTTCTCCCTGCGCAGCTCGGTGCCCTCGGCGAAGGAGCTGCTGAGCTGCAAACTGCAGACCCTGACCGAGCTGCTGGGCGGCAGCGTGCGGTTCCACGGCGACTATCCCGCTTGGACCTACGCCCGCGAAAGCGCCCTGCGCGACCGCTGCGTTGCTGTGTACGAGGCACAGTACGGTGCAAAGCCCCAGATCGTTGCCATTCATGCGGGCCTGGAATGCGGTATCCTCTCGGGCAAGATCGACGCTGGACTGCATCTCCTTTGGCCCGAACCTGCTGCATGTCCACACCCCCAATGAGCGCGCCGACATTGCATCAGTGGCCCGTGTGTGGGAATACCTGAAGGCTATTCTGTCTTACAAAGAGTAAAATCTGTACATAAAATACGCCGTGCATTGCTGCACGGCGTATTTTTACGGCATATCAGTCCAAATACTTGATCTTGCCCGGCTCAATGCCCTTGATGCCAAGGCCCGGCTCGTTGGAAACCGTGATCTCCTTTTCGTTGAACACGGCACCGCCGAGGATGGGGTCCTCACTGCACAGCACGGGGCCGTCCAGATCCACGCGGGTGATGATCTGCTTTGCGCAGGCCAGATGCACGGCGGCATTCACGCTGATCTTGGCTTCCAGCATACAGCCGATCATGCACTCCACGCCGTACACCTCGGCAGCGGATGCGATCTTGAGGGCGTTGTACAGGCCGCCGCACTTCATCAGCTTGATGTTCACGAGGTCTGCGGCTCCCATCTGCATGATGGTCAGTGCGTCCTGCGGGGAGAACACGCTCTCGTCGGCCAGCACCGGCACATAGGAGCGCTCGGTAACATACTTCAGGCCTTCAAAATCGTGGGCCTTGACCGGCTGCTCCACGAATTCGAGATCAAGGCCCTTCTCCTGCATTCCGTTCAGGATGCGCACAGCTTCCTTGGGGGTCCAGCCTGATTTGCATCGATGCGGATGCAGGTCTCCTTGGGCACAGCACCGCGGATGGCGCTCAGGCGTGCAATATCCTTTTCCGGCTCCTTGCCCACCTTGACCTTCAGGCAGTCGTAGCCGCGGTCGATGGCGTTCAGGGCATCGCGCACCATCTCTTCGGGGTCGTTGACGCTGATGGTGATGTCGGTGACGATGGACTTCTTTGCGCCGCCCATCAGCTTGTACACAGGGATTTTGTACAGCTGGCCGTACAGATCCCACAGGGCCATATCCACAGCAGCCTTGGCGCTGGTGTTCTTCTGGATGCAGGCATTCAGTGCGATCATCAGGTCTTCAAAGTCGTCCACATCGCGGCCGATGATGGTCTTTGCGATATGGTCGCGGATGGCACCGATGATGGCACCGGTGGTGTCGCCGGTGATCACACCGGTGGGAGGTGCCTCACCATAACCCACAGCGCCGGTGTCGGTGTGGATCTCTACGATCACATCCTCCACGCTGCTGACCGAGCGCAGGGCCGTCTTAAAAGGCACGCGCAGCGGCACGGAGATCAGACCGAGACGTACTTCCGTGATTTTCATGCAAAACCTACCCCTTTCGATAAAAAAATATTGCCAGATTATGAAATCTATGGTAGTATTGTATACGAAATTGTCGATATTGTAAAGACAATTGTCCGCAAAAAATTGCACAAAAAGAAAGGGGATTGGGTTCATGATCACAAACGGTTTCACCTACATCGCCGTGCTGGTGTTCATTGCCGCACTGCTGGTGTGGCTGCAACGCTACACGAAGTCGAAATTCTTCGACTATGCACCACCTATCGTTCTGCTGTACCTCATTACCATGATTCTCTGCACGCTGGTGCATGGGACATGGAGGCCACCAAGCTGCCTACTCCGTGCTGAAAAACAACCTGCTGTATGCATGATCTTCCTGATGCTGCTGCGCTGCGACATCCGCAAGATCATCAAGCTGGGTCCCAAGATGCTGGGCGGCTTCTTTGCCGCTTCCGTCTCCATCTCGTTGGCCTTCATTGCCACCTTCGCCATCATGAAGGGGCCCCTTGGCTCCGAAGCATGGAAGGCACTGGGCGCTCTGTGCGGCAGCTGGATGGGCGCTCCGGCAACATGATCGCCGTGCAGGCTGCGCTGGACATCGGCGAAGCTGACATGGCCTACGCACTGGTGGTGGACTCCATTGACTACTCCATCTGGGTCATGTTCCTGCTGTGGGCCATCAACCTTGCTCCCAAGTTCAACAAGTGGTCAAGGCCGACACCACCACGCTGGACGAAGTGTCCCGCCGTCTGGAAGAGGACGCAAAGGGCAACGAGGATAAGGCCAGCTTTGTCAACCTGATTTTCCTGCTGGGTCTGGCTCTGGTGATCTCCGCCTTCGGTCAGGATATCGGCGCAGCCCTGAACAGCGCAATGCCCTTCCTAGACAAGGCCACCTGGACCGTCCTGCTCATCACGTTGTCCGCCTGATCGGCGCTGTCACCCCCGTGGGCCGCATGGCAGGCAGCACCGAGCTGTCCAACCTGCTGCTGTACTCCGTGGTGGCATTGCTTGCCTCCCGCGCAAGCTTCCTGGAGCTGACCGATGCACCCGCATGGATCCTGGCAGGCTTTATGATCCTGGCCATCCACGGCATCATTCTGGTGCTGCTGGCAAAGATCTTCCATCTGGATATGTTCACCTGCGGTGTTGCATCTCTGGCAAACATCGGCGGTTCCGCATCCGCTCCCATTCTGGCTGGTGCTACAGCGGCGCTCTGGTGCCTGTTGGCGTTCTGATGGCTCTGATGGCTACGTCATTGGCACGGCAGGCGGCCTGATCACCGCAAATATCATGTCTCTGCTGGCATAACAAATACTGCAAAAAAGGGGCTGTTGCATGTGCAACAGCCCCTTTCTTATACGATTTTTTGCTTAGCCGCCCAGATATGCGCTGCGCACGCGCTCGTTGGTCAGCAGTTCGGCACCGGTGCCTCCATGACCACACGGCCCGTCTCAAGGACGTAGGCACGGTCTGCCACGGAAAGAGCCATCTGTGCGTTCTGCTCCACCAGCAGGATGGTCATGCCTTCCTTGTGCACGTTCTGGATGATGTCGAAGATCTCCTGCACCAGCAGCGGCGAAAGGCCCATGGAAGGCTCGTCCAGCATCAGCATGGAAGCGTTGCTCATCAGTGCACGGCCCATAGCCAGCATCTGCTGCTCACCGCCGGACATGGTACCGGCCAGCTGCTTGCGGCGCTCCTTCAGGCGGGGGAACAGCTCAAACACCTTTTCCTTGTTGGGTGCAATGGTGGAAGCAGGCTGGGTGTATGCACCCATGTCCAGATTTTCTTCCACGGTCATGTGCAGGAACACATGGCGGCCTTCCGGCACATGGGCAAGGCCTGCTTCCACGATCTTGTGGGCGCGCATGCCCTTGATGCTGCTGCCCTTGTACAGGATGTCGCCGGTCTTGGGCTTCAGCAGGCCGGAAATGGTCTTCAGGGTGGTGGATTTGCCAGCACCGTTGGCACCGATCAGGGTGACGATCTCGCCCTGATCCACCTCGAAGGAGATGTCCTTGACGGCGTGGATGTTGCCGTAATAGACGTTGATGTTATCAACTTTCAGTAACGTATCAGCATGGCTTAGCCTCCTTCTTGCCCAGATAGGCTTCGATGACCTGCGGGTTGTTGCGGATCTCATCCGGCGTGCCCTTGGCGATGATGCGGCCGAAGTTCAGCACGGCAATGCCCTCGCAGATGCCCATGACCAGGCTCATGTCATGCTCGATCAGCAGCACGGCGATGTTGAACTCGTCGCGGATGCGGCGGATGGTCTCGGTCAGCTCTGCAGTCTCGGAGGGATTCATACCGGCAGCAGGCTCGTCCAGCAGCAGCAGCTTCGGGCTGGTGGCCAGTGCACGCATGATCTCCAGACGGCGCTGTGCGCCGTAGGGCAGGCTGCCTGCCTGCACATTGGCGAGGTCTGCCATGTGGAAGATATCCAGCAGCTCCAGAGCACGCTCGGTGCACTTCTTTTCTTCCTTCCAGTAGTTGGGCAGGCGGATCAGGGAGGAGGCCAGATTGTACTTCATGGACTCGTGCAGGCCCACCTTGATGTTATCGATGACGCTCAGTTCCTTGAACAGGCGGATGTTCTGGAAGTACGGGCCACGCCCATGCGGTTGACTGATAGGTCTTTTTGCCGGCGGTAGGCATACCATCGATCAGGATGGAGCCGCGGGTGGCTGGTAGACGTTGGTCAGCAGGTTGAACACGGTGGTCTTACCGGCACCGTTGGGGCCGATCAGACCGGTGATCTCGTTGCGGCCGATCATCAGGTTGAAGCCATCCACGGCGGTCAGACCGCCGAAGTCGATGCCCAGCTCACGCACGTCCAGAATGGGCTTTTTGTCCTTGTCGCGGTCGGTCAAAAAGCCGCCGGAGGGCACACTGTGCAGCTTAGTCTGGTATTCACTCATGGTCCTTGCCCTCCTTTGCTTTCTTCTGGAACAGTTCGCCGTTCATGATCTTTTCCACAATGCGGCTCATGGAGAAGTCGTAGCTGCCAAGCAGGCCGCCCGGACGGAAGATCATCATGAGGACCAGCACCAGCGAGTAGACTACCATGCGGTAGCTGTCAAAGCTGCGGGTCGCCTCGGGCAGGATGGTAAGCACGGTCGCGGACAGGATGGAACCCAGCATGGAGCCCATGCCGCCCAGAACCACCATGACCAGGATTTCGATGGACTTCATGAAGCCGAAGGTGGAGGGGTCCAGACGCCAGATAGCAGGCGTACAGGCCGCCGGCCAGACCGGCAAAGGCGGCAGAGAATGCAAAGGCCATGACCTTATAATAAGTAGTCTGGATGCCGCAGCTTTCGGCAGCGATCTCGTTATCGCGGATGGCCAGCACGGCACGGCCGTGGCGGCTCTTCATCATGGCGTGGATGGCAAAGCAGGTAATGACCACGCAGATGAACACATTGGCGAAGTTAGAATACTTGGGGATGTTCTTCAGGCCCTTGGCACCGTAGAACAGCTTGAAGCCAGCACATCATCGATGTTGTTCAGGGTGATGCGGATGATCTCGCCAAAGCCCAGCGTCAGGATGGCCAGATAATCACCGGTCAGGCGCAGAGCAGGAATGCCGATCAGCACGCCGAACAGGCCCGCCACGATGCAGGCCAGCACCAGACCCACGACAAAAGCGACACCGGAGGCAGATTGCTGTATTTCGTGAACAGGGCGCAGGTGTAAGCACCCACGGCCATGAAACCGGCGTGGCCCAGCGGCAGCTGGCCCAGATAACCGGTGGCAACGTTCAGCGAGACAGCCAGAATGATGTTGATGCCCACGGTGAGAAGCACCTTGTTCTGGTAGGTGGACAGCACGTTCTGGGTGAGGAAGGACAGGCCCACGAACAGCAGAGCCACCAGCACGGCGTTCATCAGGTAGCGCACGGGCATTTTGAGCGTTTTGCGTTTGGTATTCATCTTCATGCCCTCCTTACACCTTTTCCTGAACCTTGCGGCCAAGGAAGCCGGTGGGCTTGACCAGCAGCACGATGATCAGGATCGCAAACGTGACGGCATCCTTCCATGCGGAAAGGCCGATGGCGGAAACAAAGCACTCGCACAGGCCGATGGCGATGCCGCCGATCATGGCACCGGGAATGGAGCCGATGCCGCCCAGAACGGCTGCAACGAAGGCCTTCAGGCCCAGCATGGAGCCCATGGTGGGGTCGCCTGCGGGTAGCTGCAGCAGTACAGCACCGAGCCGATACCGGCCAGAGCGGAGCCCACCGCAAAGGTAAAGGAAATGGTGCTGTTGACGTTAATGCCCATCAGACGGGCAGCGTCCATATCCTCAGACACGGCACGCATGGCCTTGCCGAGCTTGGTCTTCTGCACAAGGAAGGTGAGCGCAGCATGGACAGCACCGTGACCAGCAGGGTGATGACAGAGGTGAGGCCCAGCGGCACAGAGCCGATGCGGAAGGTCTGGTTGGTGTAGTAGGCCGGAATGACCTTTGCACCGGAACCAAGGATCAGCTCTGCAGTGTACTCCAGGAAGAAGGACACGCCGATTGCCGTGATCAGCAGGGAGATACGGGGTGCGTTGCGCAGCGGGGTGTAGGCGATCTTCTCGATCACAACGCCCAGCAGCGTGCAGGTGATGATGGTGGCGCACACAGCAGTGACCGGGCCAAGGCCCAGCTGATTCATCACGAACCAGGACATGTACGCACCAACCATAATGACATCGCCATGGGCAAAGTTCAGCAGCAGGATGATGCCGTACACCATGCTGTAACCCAGTGCGATCAGTGCATAGATGCTGCCAAGGGACAGGCCGTTGATCAGCTGGCTAAAAAACACTGTCATGGACTGATACTTCCTTTCTTTGCGGCGGAGGACCCGCCTTTTGGGATGCACTTTTTTTTACCAAAAAAGCGGAGACAGCCGAGCAAAACCTGTTCCGGCGGTCTCCGCAATGGGTCATTTATTTCTGAGTACTGCCTTCATGCCGCACACCGGTGCGCAGGATCAAAGCAGATCAGAACATTTCCTTCAGAACGGGGGTTGCACCGTCGAAGCACAGGATAGCGGTCTGCTTGACGGGGTTGTGGTGCTCATCGAAGGTGAAGGTGCCGGTGATGCCATCGATGGTGCCGCCTGCGATAGCATCGATGACGGCCTGCTTATAGTCGTCATCACCAGCGGTCAGGCCGGCATCCTCAGCAGCCTGAATGCCGTAAACAACGGTCATGGCAGCATCGTAGCCCAGAGGAGCGAAGCCGTTGGGGTACTCCTCGCCGTACTCAGCCTTGTATGCGTTCTCAAAGTCGGGGTTGGAGCCTTTGCGTAGTTTGCGCAGAAGTAGCATCCTTCAGCTGGTCGCAGTTGCGTAGCCTTCCAGACCATCCCAGCCGTCGCCGCCCAGGAAGGGAACTGCCAGACCGATGCTCTCAGCCTGAGCCAGGATCTGACCGACTTCCTGATAGTAGTTGGGGCAGAACACCACTTCGGGAGCCTTGCCCAGAATGGTGGTCAGCTGGGTCTTGTAGTCCACATCGCCCTCAGAGTAGGTCTCCTGATCGACGATGGTGCCGCCCAGGCTCTCGAACTCGTTGACGAAGTTCTCTGCCAGACCCTCGTTGTAGTCAGCGCCCTTCTGGAAGATGACGGCTGCCTTGGTGTAGCCCAACTTCTGGTAAGCGTAGTCAGCCATCTTGATGCCCTGGAACGGGTCGGTGAAGGTTGCGCGGAACACATTCTCGTTCACGGTGTCGGTCTCGGCATCGTAGGTGACAGCCTCAGCGGTAGCGGAAGCGGTGACCATGGGCATGTTGTAGTCTGCGCTCTCGCAGCAACTGCCAGAGTCGGGGTGGTGGTAACATCGCCCACCAGTGCGGTGATGCCCTGATCGCACATCTTGGTGAAGCAGGTAACAGCCTGAGTTGCATCGCCCTGCTCATCCATGGCGATGATCTCCAGCTGCTTGCCGTTGATGCCGCCCTTTTCGTTGACCTGCTTCAGGTACAGGGTAGCGCCGTTGACAACGGCCTGACCGTAAACGGAAACATCACCGGTCAGAGGTCCAAGAACGCCCACCTTGATGGTGTCGCCGGAAGCAGCGGCACCAGAAGCTGCGGTAGAGGCGGAAGCAGCAGTGCTGTTGGAAGAACCGCCGCATGCAGTCAGAACGCCGGCTGCAGCAACAACACCTGCAGCGGCCAGGAAATTACGACGAGAAATCATCTTTTTCATAGTGAATATCCTCCTTAGGAGCATTCGTGTTTCAGTATAAAAACGGAAGCAAGGCCCTCTTTCCCTCAAAGCGACCTTGCTTCGTTATCAATATTATAGACCTGTGAGCCAAAATCCGCAATTCACAAACCGTCCATACTTTCAGGGGCATTTTGTGGACTTTGTCGCCAAAATAGCCAAAAGCAATGGGTCTGTTTTGTGCACTATTTCAATTGCTTCATTTTGTTTGTATGTCAGGTGAACACAATTCACAAGTTGCAAAAGGGTTACAGGGTCTCCATTTCGGCATCTGCGGCGAACTCGGCCTCTGCACGTGCTCGGCAGCTTTGCCTCTGCTTCCGCTTCGGCCGGAGACTCTGCAAGGACCTTGCGGATGGCGGTGAAGTAGAACACCAGCGACAGGCCGGTGCCGATGCACCAGCCACGGGCCATGCCATCCAGATGCCCGTGCTGCCCAGAGCAGTGCTGCTCAGTACAATGGCGATGCCACGCGCAGGATCAGGTCGGAGAAGGTGGCGATCATAAAGCGCACCATCATGCCGCAGCCGCGCAGGATGCCGTCGGTGACCAGCTTGACCGACACCACGAAGTAGAAGGGAGACAGGATGCGCAAAAACAGCATACCGGTGTCGATGGCCGGGCTGCGGGTCATTCATGAACAGCAGCAGCAGGAAGCGGCCGAAGAAGAAGTACAGGAGCACGATGGGCACGCAGATGATCCAAACCAGATTGCGGCCTGCACCAAAGCCCTCGTGCACACGGTCCATCTTGCCGGCACCATGTTCTGGGAGGTGTAGTTGGAAATGCCGTTGCCCAGAGTGGTGAAGGAGGTGATGACCATATTGTTCAGCTTGACCGCTGCGGAGTAACCGGCAATGACGCTGGCACCAAAGGTATTGATGACGCTCTGCAGGATGATGTTGCCCACCGAGACGAAGCTCTGCTGCAGGATGCTGGGGATGGCGACCATGGCCACCTTGCCTAGCATGTTCCAGGAGAAGAGCACCACCTTGTGGGTGGACTTGAAGGCACCGATGCGGCGGAACACCACCACCATGGCCAGCACGCAGCTCACGCCCTGGCACAGGAAGGTGGCCCATGCCACACCGGCTACGCCCATCTTGAAACCGGCCACGAACAGGATATCTACGCCAATGTTGGACAGGGACGAGACTGCCAGAAAATAGAAGGGCGTTTTGCTGTCGCCCAGAGCGGAGAAGATGCCGGTGGCGATGTTGTAGAAGAACATGAAGGGCAGGCCCAGCACGTAGATATCCAGATACAGCGAAGAATCCGCAAGGATCTCCTCCGGGGTGTTGATGAGCTCCAGCAGGCTGTGGCAGCCCACAAGGCCGATCAGCATCAGCACGGCGCACAGCACGGCAGAGCCGATCAGGGAAGTGTAGACCGAAGTCTTCATCTCATCGTAGTCCTTTGCGCCAAAGTAGCGGGACACGATGACCGAGCAGCATGTTGCAGCCAAAGGCAAATGCAATGAAAATCAGGGTGATCTCGTAGCTGTTGCCCACAGCAGCCAGTGCATTCTCGCCGATGAACTTGCCTGCAACAAGGCTGTCGGCAATGTTGTACAGCTGCTGGAAGATGATGCTGCCGAACATGCAGGCAGAACTGCCACAAAACCTGTGACGGCTTGCCGACCGTCAGATCCTTATTCATATAGAAAATCCTCCTCTATCTACCATAAAGAAACATATTAGAACCAAAAACAGTATAGAGTCATCCTGACAAAAAGTAAAGAAAAATTTTAGTATATCTGCCATATGAAATTAATATGATAGGCATGACGCATCCCCGCTGCTGCCAGTGGGCAGACTGTAAAGACCAGCTGTTTCCTGCTTTGCCGGAATGTTCTGCCCCATCAGCTGCCGTTTTTTTGCCCCTTAAAAAGTTTACATCCACAAACATGCGCATCGGCTCTTGCACCGGGCCGGAAAGCGTGGTAGGATACTATTGGTTAGTTAGACATAACTATCATAATTGGCCGTCACCCGTCTGCCCGCCCCGGGCAGCACAGGGAAGGAAATGATATTCAGGAGGTTTTCGAGATGAACGATCTGGAAATTGAATCTGTTGTAGGCCGCGAGATCCTGGACTCCCGCGGCAACCCCACCGTGGAAGCGGAGATCACTCTGGCCGACGGCACTGTGGCACGCGGCTGCGCACCTTCCGGCGCATCCACTGGTGAGTTTGAAGCTCTGGAGCTGCGGGACGGCGACAAGGGCCGCTATCTGGGCAAGGGCGTGACCAAGGCTGTTGAGAACATCAACACCGTCATTGCTGATGCTGTTGTGGGCATGGATGCCTCCGACATCTACGCCATCGACGCTGCCATGATCAAGGCCGACGGCACCAAAGATAAATCCAATCTGGGCGCAAACGCCATTCTGGCCGTGTCCATTGCCGCCTGCCGTGCAGCCGCTGCTTCTCTGGATATGCCGCTGTACCGCTTTCTGGGCGGTGTGAACGGCAACCGCCTGCCCGTGCCCATGATGAACATTCTGAACGGCGGCGCACACGCCACCAACACCGTGGATACGCAGGAGTTCATGATCATGCCGGTCGGCGCACCTTCCTTCAAGGAGGCACTGCGCTGGTGCGCGGAGGTATTCCACGCGCTGGCTTCCATCTTGAAGGCCAAGGGGCTGGCTACCTCCGTGGGCGATGAGGGCGGCTTTGCCCCCAACCTGTCCAGCGACGAGGAGACCATTGAGACCATTCTGGCCGCCATCGAAAAGGCTGGTTACGTGCCCGGCAAGGACTTCATGCTGGCTATGGATGCCGCGTCCTCCGAGTGGAAGAGCCCCAAGGGCAAGGCTTCTACAAGCTGCCCAAGGCCGGCACCGAGTTCACCTCCAGCGAGCTGATCGCACACTGGAAGAGTCTGGTGGAAAAATACCCCATCATCTCCATCGAGGACGGCCTGGATGAAGAGGACTGGGAAGGCTGGCAGGAGATGACCCGCGAGCTGGGCGGCAAGGTCCAGCTGGTGGGCGACGACCTCTTTGTGACCAACACCGAGCGTCTGGCCAAGGGCATCGGGCTGGGTGCAGGCAACGCGATCCTGATCAAGCTGAACCAGATCGGTTCTGTTTCCCGCAAAGAAGCAGCGCAAGAATGGAGGTATTATGAGACAGATGGAGTTTACTATGAGCGGCCTAATCTTGTTAAGCCGGGTGATGAGGTAGATATAACTGAAGGAAAGCTTCCAAGCAGCTATTATTATACGATAGAACCTGCGGTGGCAATGTCTGGGAATTATTCAACACCAGACAGATTAA
>ENA-OQER01001196-OQER01001196.1-human-gut-metagenome-genome-assembly--contig:-NODE-1196-length-12982-cov-14.785453_pt1 | contig 12982 bp, 10 predicted proteins | sample MGYA00242797_ERZ504639 | MGnify/ENA primary metagenome ERZ504639 (study PRJEB26092, sample SAMD00036306) | human gut metagenome | host: Homo sapiens | study: EMG produced TPA metagenomics assembly of...
ACAGACCAGTTCTTGGTCATCAGGAACTATGCGAAAATAACGAATGGTTTGTTTGCCAGGATCATTGGCAAAATTAGTGCACTTACCATTCTGCAATACGTAAACTTCATTAACGACAAGCCCATTGCAGAATTAAGTATGCACTAAATTAATTCCGCCAACAGGTAATATATTATATAAGGTGAGAGGGGATAAAAGCGTTTTTTTACAGGATTCGTTTGGCAACGAACCTAAAAAAATAGGATAGTAAGAGCTATACTCTGAAGAAGAAAGGATAAAATGCAAATATGCGAGAGTGTAAAATAAACTGCGTCAGGTTATAATTATTATAGCCTGACACAGTTTATTTATATGCTCACTGCCCGTTCAGGAGGACACCCGACACGATTATCCTCTCGCTCTGTTGTATAGAGCGGTTTGAAAATGTCTTCGTCAACCTTGGAGGTTACTTCCTTGTAGAACTTGTTATGCCAAGCTGACTCATCGTCGTACATACGACTCTCTCGCTTGCACATCAGCCCTGAAGGAGAACTGAACAAGTTGAATTGCTTTGTCTTTGGACTCTTTTGGAAATTTCAGTGATACCTAAAAATTTCTTTGCGGTTTTTCGTGCCCTAATCAATATCTCCTAAAAAGACTGGTTATTTCATAACCATAATGTTATGATTTTTTAATTAATTTGCGTATTATTTTTTCCCATTTTTTTTCAGTTACAAATGAGTCTGGAAGATTTGGCAAAAAAACAAAAAATATTTAAATAATCGATAAACTCATAAATGACGAAGCAAAAAAACAAATTATACTTGATAATATTTTTATTATTTTGTTCATAACAATATTGTTAAATTTTAGTAAAGGTATGTAAGCATGATAACTTACATGCCTACACACCTTTTGTCTATTACTATTCCGTATCGTTATTTTTACTTTTTTTGGATACAGTATTTGCTGTAGAAACAGGTATTTGAGGATTGTTAAGATATTCAATTCCTTTATTATACCAACGATTCAAAAAACCTCTTACTTTTGGAGAGAAGCCAGCAAAACTCTTATTGAAACTTGAGCTAAACTGTGCTGCATTTAGTTTATTAAAACTACTCATCACATTCTTAGCTACTTTTCCCATATTTTTTTCTGCAATATCACCTAAGCCTCCTACGCCTTTTGTAGCTAATGTTGGTACTATAGCATCCGCAGGTTTATAATTTGGACTTCCATCAATATTATAAAATTGAACTTCAGCACCTGTAAGAGGATTGGTTGCTCCAGAACCAGCCCAATTACCAAAGTCGAAAATTTGCGCTGTAACAAAGATATCATTGGCCATTCCATATAAAAGTTTGCCTATACAATTGTCTGTTTGAGCCCATTTTTCCCTAAAGTTCAGTTCATCACAGTTAAAATATGCATTATTGTTGACAATGGTACTTCCAGCCGGTGTACTAATTTGTCCTGCAATATATTCACCAGTATAGGTATCTTTTACATGACCTCCAACGTCCAAATCATAAGAATATGCTCCACTCTTTGCAAATAGAGTTCCCGCTGCAAATAAGTATTTGGTTTCTTTTCCATACTTATTAGTTGCATCTTCTTGACTTGTAACTAAAGGATCATAGAAATATTTTTTATCTGTTTTAAGCCAATCGTTACCATTTGGGTCATTTAAAATAATAGGATTATTCCCAACATAGCAATAAGAAGAAAATTCTGCATACTTTTCTTCTGAATTATCAGTACTAATCCACAAACTAATCCTTGGGTCATAATACCTTGCCCCATAGTAATACAATCCCGTCTCCTCGTCGAATTCCTTCGCATTGAAAAGATAAGGCGTATTCCAAATGTTATTGCGCTCCTCAACGAAAACCTCACCGAAAGGTACATACTCGATATGCTGCACCACCTCGCCATCAAGGTTGGTGATGTAACTACTGCTACCCAAATGGTCTGGGTGGTAGTAGAACTGCATCTTCTCGTATGTATCGCCTTCTTGGAAGTTGTTCTTTGCAGCTCTCGCTAAAGCTCGTGTCTGAGCTGCCTCCAAGCTGCCGTCATTGCAGCAGAAGCCCTTGCCATCGACATAATCGTTGTTGTCCTCGCCATTGTACGGTACTGCAAAGGTTGCATAATTATCCTTGATAACCTGCAACTGCTGGACATATTTTTGCTTATAGTCAACAGAAAGTCCATCAGTCTCGCTACCTGCATACTGGATGCGGCGTGGATCTGAGCCGTAAGAGTCGAAGTCACCAATCTTGGAAACGACACGCAGACTACCGATATAGATATGCTTGGTGTAACGTCCGCCTTGGTTGGCAACGAGGTAAGGAGATACATATAGTGAGAACTTGGCAGTGTTCGTGCGACCTCCTGCAAACTCTGAGTTCACATAGACTTGGTCACTCTCGCCAGACGTTTTCACCGTGCGCTCACCATCAGCATCATACCAATAGTTGGTCACAAAGCCGTTATCATCAGAAGCAAGGAGACGGTTCTCCTCATCCCATTTGAGTTTGCGCTCTGCGGTCTTCTCGTCAGCCACGCCATCCTTCTTTGTACGGCTTGTATTGACATAAATGAGGTTTCCGTTGGCATCATACTCGTAGGCATGACTATTGTTCACATTCTCGCTCTCCGAAGGCGTCTCCTCCGTGCGATAGTTAACATCCTTTACGTTGGCAAGCTGGAATTTCTTACCAGTGTCTGTGCCGTAGGTATATGACAAGTCATAGCCAGCATTGAGCGTACCATTGAACTGCACATTGTTTTGCGTGAGAATCTGACGCTTTGATGTGATACGGTGCATATTGTCGTAACCCATCGCAAGAGTGTAGCTTGCGGTCTTGTTGTCAGCACCAGTATAAGTACCAGTTGCACTAACGAGACGGTAGAGGGCATCATATGTATAGGCATGAGCCATCTGTCCGCCAGCCTTTCCACTCTGTGGAACTGACGCACCGTTAACCACGCTGAGTACATTGCTTACCGCATCATAAGTGTAAGCGTTATCCATGATGGTGTTGCCACCACTGTTTACCGTGAGGTTCTGCAATCTGCGCCGCTGTGGGTCGTAGGTGTAGAATGTCTCTGCACCATTGCAATACTTCAAGTATGTGCGCTGCTCGAACTTGTCATAGCCAATCTTGCTTACATAGTCGTAGCCGTATGACTTGTAGCCATGAACCTTTTCAAGCTGACCTCCGAGGTTGTAAGAGTAGGTGATTTTCTCCTCATCAGGATAAATCATCTCCAACAGACGGTTGTGGCTGTCATAAGTCCATTGCGTCACGTAGGTTGCTATCGCTTGGTTAGGCACAATCATCGTGCGGCGGGTCTTTGTCACCTCGCCCATCTTGCCATAGAAATACTCAATGGCACCTGTTCCGTCCTCACGGAGCATCAAGCGACCGATACGGTTCTGAGAGGCGTTGCGGCCACCGTAGTAATACTTCACGTTGTTCTCCGGATGGTCTGGGTAGTTGATACCCGTCAGACGCTGATAGTCGTAATCGTAAGTAATGAACTTTCCTTCCTTGGCAAGTTGGCAGTCTGCTTTGTCAGCACATTGCCGAGCGCATCGTATGTGAAGCTGGTGATGCCGCTTGCAGGATGGTTCACCTCAGTACGGCGGTCACCCATGTCGTAAGTAGAGGTCGTTACATTGCCCTCCGTGTCGGTGACACGAACAAGGCGCTGTATGCCGTCATACTCAAACGAGGTGGTAATCTCACCGTCAGGACCGCTCTTCTGGATGGTCTTCAAGGTCTTGCCACTGCCATTGGTATGGGTAGCCTGCACATTATGGAGTGCGTCTGTTACGGTTGTAACAAGTGCATGACTGCCGTTGTCAACAGTATATGCCGTAGTTGTCGTAGAGTTGTCCGGCAATGTCACTGAGGTAGCACGGTCGAGCACGTCATAAACAGTAACTGTTGGAGATACATTGTCAAATGACTTGCTGAACGTTGATTTCGATCCGGTTCCTTCCGTTGTAGGATAGAAAGCCTTTGCCACACGTCCGAAAGCGTCATACACGTTTCTTCCGCTGACAATCATCACGTTCTCGTCCTTGGCAGAGCTTCCCTTGGAAGCACTTGTCACAACACCGTCCTTCTTCACCTGCACGGCTCTTCCGAAACCGTCAACGAACGTAACGGTCTCCAAGTCATCGTTAGGATGCTGGATGTCGTAGTGCTTGGTCACTGCGTAAGCAGGTGCGGTAATGCCACTCTCACCAAAGGTAGCCAAAGGCTGATATTCAAAGGCGATGGCATAAGGCACGCCCGTAGCCAACTCATTTGGACCACGCACGCCAGTAATGCGACCGAGGTCGTCAACATCAGTCTCGTAGTAGAAGTTGTTGAGGTCACGATGCTCCTTGCAATGCCATAGCGATAGTCAAAATTGCCTTGCTCGCTGCGGTAACCCCACGCATCGTCAATGCGCTCAACATACATGTTCATCTCAGGCTCATAGCGGTACTTATACCACATACGCTGTCCCTTGCCGTTGGCAGGGAGAGTCTTCTGGATGATGTTGCCGTAAGAGTCGTACTTGTAATCAGTAACTGCAGCACCGTCATTCAACTGCTGCGTAATCTGCGTGATGTGGTTGGCGTAGTTGGTATTATACTTCGCCGTCACATGGTGATAGAGTGAGCCGTCACCGCCAGTAACAGTAACATCAACAGGAAGTCCGAAGATGTGCTTGGTGGCATTGTCCGTATATTTGATGGCGGTCGCATAATCGAACTTGCCGTTTCCGTTCTCGCCAAGACTGCCCTTGTCGCTGTACTTGTAAGACTTCAACTCACCATGATAGCCATTGAGGTAGTACTCATTCCATGCCTCGGATGTAACCACACCGTTTGCCGCTCCCTCATACTGCAAGTTTGCCGTATAGCGGAGAGGTACGAATGCAGATGCACGGTCACTCCAAAGGTTCACGTCACGCTTTGCGAACGTGTACTTGTCACCGTCGGCAGTCAGATAGTAGCTGTCGTAACGGTTCTTTGTCTCGGTGTACTTGTTGCCGTTGGCATCCTCTACGGATGTGGCGGTAACATTGCCCTGCGTGTAGTAGTTGGCTACATCGTAGTTCTCAACAGCCTGTCTGTAAACAGAATTGCCATTCTCCGTGTCGAGGTTCTTGGTGATAACCTCACCGAAACCGAGAACTCACGCTCATGGCGGTCACGCTTGCCGTCCTTGTACTCAAAGGCGGTAGTCATTACAGGTCCATCGTCATGGATACCATCATCAACGGTAAGGGCAGACATTACCCACTTGCCACCAGGAAGTCCGTAGGTAGGAGTGGTATGTGCATAGTCGAGTGTGAAAGTGCCGCCCAAGGAGTTGGTGACAGACTTCAACATGTTTGTCCTGCCAATGGCAGAGCGTGTAACCTTTAACTCGCTTTCCTTCTCAGACTCAACGATGTCAAGATAGCCGTCACCGTCCACATCCTGCAAAGAATATGTAGGGCGGTTGATGCTATGAGAGGTAGAAGCACCAGGATTGGTTGAAATCTTGATGCTTATGACAGGAATGTTGATGGTCAAAGTGAACGCTGCATTTGCTGACTCTGATGTTGATGCAGATTCACTGAGCGCACTTGCACCCTTCCAACTGATAGGCTCGTCAAAGCCGTTACCAGTGTTGAGGGCAACAATGATACCATGGTCGCTCTTCCATACCTTGTCTGGAAGGCCATCGGAGTTGATGTCGATAAGATTGTATTCCTCCTCACTTTCAGAGGTTACGATGCCAAAGCCTGCTGAGAAACTGCCGGAGGCCTTGTTTATCGACTGCTTTGTGCTCTTATTTTGGGTAGTTCCCCAACCAAAATCTTCCCCTGCACCTGCACCAAAATTATAGGAAAGAGACTTACCGCCTTGGATGCGGTCCATCCCCCAGTCAACAGGCTCAGTGAAGGCATAGCAAGGTTCAGTTTTACTTTCTTGTCTGAAAGAATCTTGTCGGGAAGTCCATCGCCATTGATGTCAATGAAAGATTCAACTGCCTCATCCGTATTCTTTGGCGCACTGCCAGAAATGGAGAATTGAGCCAGCCATGCAGTCTGCTGGTTCAGTATGGTTGCCTTGCCCTTGGAGATTAGATTTGTGATGCTTGACGCTGAAGCCACAGGGTTACCGCCATATCCCATGCCTGTGAAGCATTGTCGGAGTTGCTGGAGCCGATGCCCTTATAGATTTCGCCGCTCAGTCCACCAAGAGAGTTGGTGTATTGAATCGTACCACCAGCGATGATGTCCGGGAACCCATCACCATTCATGTCCATCATGGTGACCTCTGTCTTGGCACTACCGCTCGCATCGTTGTGTGTGATACCAAGCGCACCGCCTTGCACTACCGTGCTCTTGCTGGACATCACTTGGCTTACTGCCGCAGCACCAGTACCTTGCAAATACTCACCTGCAAGTCCTGCTACCTCGGTATCGTTCTCCAACGGATTGGAGAGAAGAACATCCTGCTCGGTCAGTCGGGCTGTGCTTGCCTCGGTTGCAGTAAGATAGATGTCCTGTCGCTGACCGACCCACTTGTCCATAGAAGTCTGGTCTGTACCCAATGGAGTGAATGCCATCGTGAGAGGGTCAACCTTGTCGTTCTCGTTTTCAGGCAATTTCAGCAATGACTCGTCAATAGGCTTTGCATATCTGCCCTCTGCCGAGTTATAGACAAAACCTCCCCAGCCACGGTAGAGCATACCGAAGCCAAGATTGTCATTCTCTGCATAGAATCCTGCAAGGACATTCTCTGTTACGAGACCTGCCGCATCTTTCAGAATGGAAACAGAGGCTGAAGTAACAGTTTCATTAGAGATTGCTGCCGGATAGCTGTATTCAAACCAGATGTTCTTTCCTGCAGTAGTTGCAAATCGCAGAGTATCGGCTTTCAAGATGCCATTCTCGATATTGAAAGACTTCTTGCCGATGAGTGCATCCTCTGTCTTGGCGGTCAAAGTAACCTGTCCATTGATGGAATTGTCAGAAAGGGTAAGCACTGGCGACACAACCAGAATTGTTTCAGTCGCTGTGGTCAAGTATGGCTTGCCCTCTGCCAAGGCTTTTGCGAAAGTCTTGTAATGTGCAGGAACTTCCATGGTATGCTCAACATTGGCAGAATCCTTGTAAGTTACGGACGCTTGCCAACCTATATTCTTCCAATCAACATTTGAGGTGGATGAAATCTCAAAGCTGAAATTGGTCAGTTTTTCTGTATTCTCCAGACTGATGTTGAGTGAATCGCCATTGAAAGTCTCATTAGCCTTCAGTGTACGAGCAAAGACAGTCTTCTCGATATAGTTCGGGTTGTCGTTCCCGTCACTGTCTTTCTTTTCATTGCTGCCGATGATGCTGAGAACAACATCGTCGGTTGTTACAGGCTTGTGGAAGGCACTGCGAACTTCCACACTTGAACCATTCTCCACATTAGCGGGAGGTGTTCACATCGTAGATGGCACCATCCTCAGGTTTGTACTCTGTTGAAGAAAGCCCGTTAGGCAATATATTTGACTCGCCAGCGTAAGTAATGGTAGGTGACCAATTCACCTTATCAAATGAGCCGTTGCTTGTTTCCTCAGAGCCAGACTGGACACGGAAATAGATTCTGTCACCACGCTTGACGGCAACAGATGATACGGCTGCGCTGTATGGACTGTTGTCACCCTTGGCTATCGTCTTGTTCCAAAGTTCATTGCCTCCCTTTTGGATGGCAATTCTTACGCCGTCTGCCTTCTGATACTCGTCAGCATCATAGTCATCTGTTGGTGCAATGAGGCTAACTTGACCAGTTACGCTGACAGTTCCGTCCTTTGGAGCCTGCCATACACGCACTATGTCCTCCATCGGTGAGTTCTTGATGCTTCCGCCTGCTCATCCTTACTGACCTCCATGACGGAAGTGTCAACCTTGCCACCATAGATAATTGGGCTTGGCGTGTCGGCACTGCTCAATGTAAATGTAGGCACGGCATTGCCAGATCCGTCAAACTCCAAGTGGTTGAAATAGACCTTGCCATTGGAAACGAGGTCAACAAGTCCGTCACCATTGATGTCGCTGAAATACTGAGTGGTCTTGGTCTTAGTGGTTGACTTGTCCGTTCCGACAACGGCAGTCAGGACATCCCAACCGACAACGGCATTCGCACCGAAAGTGTTGGTAGAACTTTTGGTTGTCGAGAAGTTACTGATGCCCTTTACCTTGATAGGCTCACCATATACGACTTCTCCGTTGTCTGTCTTAATCTGTGGACGATAATAAACAGAACCACCGGACTTGTACACCTTGTCAGGAAGTCCGTCACCGTTCAAGTCAACGAGTGCGGAAAGTCCCTTGCTCGTGTCGCTTGAATAGCTGTATGAGCCACCCATGGTATTGCTTTTCCAAGGACTTCCGTCCACGACACCCACACCTGCATAGAACGAACCGCTCACGGAAGAGCTTGTCGTTCCGCCAAGTGCAGTTGGCTTGTCGCTGAAACGCTTGCTGACAGCCTTTAACGGATTGATGAACCCTGCGTCAAGTCCATCATCATGCGTGTTCCATTTCTCGGAATCGTCCTTGAACGGAACATATCCCTTTTCAGCCTGCACATCATCATAATAGTCGAAGTTCTGGAAAGCCACTTCCTTTCCTGTGTTGTCATACTGTCTGACACCTGTGAGCATTTCCTTGTGGAATGCACCTTCCTTGTAGTCAAAGGCATAGCTGCGCAATGTCTCGCCCTGGAAATTCACGGTCACTTTCTCCAACAGCTTGTTGGAGGAGGCGAGGAATCCATAGCGGGCATTGTTGGTCTTTACCTGCTTTACCTTGTTGCCATCAAAGAGTACAACGGTGTGCGGTTCTTGTCCTGCATTACCTGCGTGAACCTCCTTCAGATATGCAGCCTTGGCTTTCAAGCCGCCACGCACATCCTCATCCACGATGTCATACACATATTCTATATAGTCACCGTGGAGTTCCTCGACACGTTTCAGCTTCCATTCGGCAATCACCTCACGGGTATTGCCCGAAGCATCGGTGACATTGCCCTTTACAACAGCTCCGTCACCGCCATAGATGTACTTGACACCCTGCTTGTCTGTAACCTCCCAATAATAGTTGGCAGGACTGTCACCCTTGCGATGATACGGCTGAAATCACCGCCTTGGCGGGTGTAGAACTGGCGGTCAGCCTTTCTGTCCATCTTCTCGCCACGGTGTGCGACTCCCATCTGTCCGTTGTCGTCCATGGTGGAGAGCATTGAACCGGACAAGAGATAAGTCTCCGTCTCTTTTGACTGGTCATAACGAGGCACGCCCCACCGGGTGTCAAGCGTAATGCTTGGCACGCTGACGTTCCAACCCTCGCCAAGCCAACCGCTACCGCCCTCGCTGCTGTACTGCAAGCCAAGGCTTGGCTGCATACCGTTTCGTGCTGGCGGCATCTCGAACGGATACTGCAGGTTGCAGAGCCACGGTTGTTTGCGCTTGGAGGCGCAATGACATTTATCTTCGCCGTCGGGTCTGCCGCCTTGATGTCGTTCATCATCGTCGGGGCAAAGCCTTCGGTCTGCGGTGACTCCGGGGCCTGTATCACGCCGTTGATCATGTCGGTGAAGTGGGTCTCTTTGAAACGACACACTCTTCCTTCTTGTCCACACGCACACGCTCCAACGCAACCCAATGCTTCTCGGCCGGGTCGTAGTAATAGGTACGGATGTCGTCCTCGGTATAGCCGCTTGGTATTCTCGTGCGGTCATACTTTATCTTGACAGTCGCGCCCTCGCCTGTGAAGTGTGTTCCGTGAGGGAGGAAACGGTAGCCATGTCCTCCTGCCGTGACGTTGGTCATGGCAAAGTCAAGCTCAGGAACATTCTCCTCTCCGATGGAATTCACGGAAAGGCTTCTGTTCCGAATGAGGTCTTTCTGAAGAACGACCAGTTTGCTACCTCCTACGGAGATACTGTCAGAGACACCCTTCTTGAAGAGTTTTCTCACGGCTGTCCCGTCCTTTGCCGAAAGGGACAGTGTGGCGGCAAGCAGTAAAACCAATGCCCACGCCACCTTCTGTATATAATTCTTCATGCGTATCTTCCTTTAAGTTACTTTACTGAGATTTTCCTTGTATGCTCCCCATTCTCGGAGATTGCCTTCACGACATACACACCCGATGCTGGAACCTTGAAGTCGGCCTGCTTGACGCTTTCGCCTGTCATTTGGCGTGACACTACCAGTTTGCCTGATACGTCAAACACCATCAATGTGGCTGCAGAAGGCTTGTCCTGTGTGAGTTTAGCCTCGTAGATGCCTGTCGTAGAACCGTTGCCATTGACAGTGAAATTCTCGTCTTCTCCAGAAATGAAGGAGTTGTCAGCCTGTCTGTCCGAGCTGCCCACATGGTTCTCCCTTGCCTGTGTTCCGTTAGGCATACTTGCATCACACTCGCTGCCGACATAGACGGTCATCGTTGTCGTACACTTCTTGGGTGTTTCTATCTGCACGTTGCCCCTTGTGGTGAATGAGGTTACAGGCGTACCGTTTACGGTAAGGTCTGTGATATGTGTCTCGCCCTTTCCGTACTTGATGCAGAACCGCCATGCACGAAGTGACCAGACATATTCATGATGCACGGTCTGTCCGTTCAACTTGTATGTGACCTGCATATTGCGGACTGTTACGCTAAGCACATCGCCCGGCTTGATGGTGACATATTTGGTTAGGCTTGTATATCCACCGGTTATGATATGCGCCTTGTCGCCCCGCACGTCGAAGCCATATTGGGTGATCTCGTCCGTGAGGCTTGGCTCCAATCCCACACGGTAGTTTGATTTTGTATCGTTCACCGTCCATGAGATGTCGCCAGACAGATAGGTCCTGGTGTCATGCGAGTATGAGGTGTAGAGTGCGTTGCCAGTGGCATAAATCTCGTTGCCTCCACCTTGTGATACGGACAGCGCATAGGTGCCGGGGGCAAGATTCGTGATTCTATGCGTGTCACCGAAGAATGTTCCTCTGGCAATGGTTTCTCCTTTTACTTTTCCTGCAACGGTGTCAACGCTGAGCACATAGGAATAGACTGGTGTACCGATGTTGATGCCGATGTCGATATACCCGTCATTGCGTGGAACTCCATTCTCGCAACTTGACGGCGTAGGAGTGGCATCATAGGAAATGCCGTCATAATAGGCGAATGTGAACACATCGCTTCCGCTTCCGTCTGCATCCCATAGGATATTGCGGAATATGGTCTTGCCCCTTGTCATATCAGGCTTGGAGCATCTTATGTTACTGTTGCTGTTGATGTCGAAATCACCTTCACCGCTTGGATCTATGAGCATGACGGTACGCTTGCGGCAATAGTCTGAGAATTCCCTGTCCGGTGTGAGGTCATAGCTCAACTCTGCCATATAACCGACATCATCTATTCCTCCTGTCCTCAAGCCTGCCATGTTCAAGGCGGACTCTGCTCCTTCCGTTCGGATAATGCCCACATTTGTGTCTGTGTCAGTTGCATCCGAAAGGGATATGGTTCTTGTGGCACTTCCTATTCCGTCAACACGCAGATAGATGTTTTTGCTTTCCTTGCGGATAGAGATGTCCGTTCCATCAACATCCGTGGCAATGTACGAATTTGATACAGTGCCATTGATGATTGGGTAAACAGTCCCTGCGTTGGAGATTCGGAAACCGTACTTGCAAGTATTACCGCCATTGCTTCCAAAGCCAACGTCAAAAGTCGGGTGACTTGTAGGACAGGTAAACTCCAATGCGCCGCCACCCTCAACAAAGGCAGGAGTAATGGCATAAGCCCCAGAAGCGGCTTCCTCTTGAATGATGTTGTCGGTAAAGCCATTCCTCGAAACCTCAAATCCTTGTGCAGTCCATCTTGTCATTGTACTGTCAGACGTTGACGGCACATTGGGCTTGACCATCCATGTACGTTTCATGATGTGCCACAGGGAATCTGTCGGGGATGTGTAGGTTGCAAGTGACGCATCATCATCACCCAAAATGTATATCCCTTGTCTGGCATCGGATTGCCGCTTTCACGTCCCATAACAAGCAGACGTGAGGCAGATGAAAGACTATAAGGGTTGGCATCATAATAGGTGTCATTGTCCTGCAATGCCGCATAAGTCGGACTTTCCTCATACGAGGTAGCGGAAAGCGGTTGTAAAAGACTTCCTGCTATATCGTTTCCAACGGCTGTCACACGATGATGATAGGCTTGGTTCTCAGCCAAGTCCCAAATCAAGTTTCCTTCGCTGTCAAGATATGAGCCTTTGAGGGTGATGCCATACTTCACTGCCAAGTAACTTTCCACCTTCCTGCGCTCGTCAGGTGTCAGCATCCTGCTGAAAACAATAAGCTCAGGGGCATATCCCCGGATGGAAGCATTACCGAAGAGCGAGGTCGGGAAATCCGTACCGAAACTGCCAGAGGTGGAAGGGGTTCCGATGAATAATGTGGTGTTGGAGTTGTCTCCCCACAATGTTGTTGAAGGATTGCTTACCTTGAAGTAGGACACAACTCGCAGAGCGCTTTCCTTAAAACCGTTCTCGGACAAAGAATCACTTGATTGATAAAGCAGGTCTTCACCCGATGTTGAACCATAGTCCAGTGTTCAACACCTCTACCCCTTACGGCTTTGTCCTTGCTCAGAATGGCTCCGTCGCCCTTGCGGCCGTCAAGAGCATAGACAACCATATCCTTGCCGATGGTTGCCAGTTCCGGTGCAAAGACACCGATGACGGTAGCCTGTGAGAGGTCGCCGTGCTTGAGTTTGGCACTCAGACTACGAAATCCGTCTGCGAGCCAGAGACTCGGATTGAAGTTGAAGTAATGGACTGAACTGTTCGGAAGAGTAAGTTCAGACTTGACGCCACGGCTGTCCAATAGCATCAGCCGTATGGAATCCCCAGAGAAATCCTGCCAACGGTAATAACCTTGCAGGTCTGAGTTCAATGGCGCAGTCT
>ENA-OQER01001198-OQER01001198.1-human-gut-metagenome-genome-assembly--contig:-NODE-1198-length-12961-cov-2.800530_pt1 | contig 12961 bp, 11 predicted proteins | sample MGYA00242797_ERZ504639 | MGnify/ENA primary metagenome ERZ504639 (study PRJEB26092, sample SAMD00036306) | human gut metagenome | host: Homo sapiens | study: EMG produced TPA metagenomics assembly of...
TTCTGCACATCCACGTACTCCGAGATCTTTATGATCTTGATAGTACTGGATTGCATCAAGTTTAAATTGTTTGTCATGTTGCTTTGCCATATGAGATCCTCCTTCAGCATGTTTCTATTGTACCATGCTTATGTGTATTTGGAATTTCTCATTTTGGCTTGTACTATTTATATTCTAGCACCACAGCGTCTTTAGGCGCTGGCCGGTAACAAAGGCTTATAGCCGCTGAGCAAACCACCCGTTTGATGTGCAGTGGGAAAATATGAGCTGGGGACACGCAGTAAGCAGGGATTTACTGCACTGGGAACAGAAGGATGATGTACTTTTCCCAGATGAGACCGGTAAGATGCTTTCCGGAAGCGGTATTGTAAATGATCGTAAGATGCTCGGACTGCCGGAAGATGCGGTGATATTTTTCTACACGGCAGACGGAAATAATAATAAATGGAGCGCAGGGAAACAGTTTACCCAGCGCATTGCATACAGCACCGATCTGCTAAAATGGGAACAGACCGACGGTGTGCGTTATGCGGCATACATTAATAAGATGGCTTATGCGGCGCAGACTTACAGCAATACAGGAAACTTGTGTATGACGGTACAATGAAAAATGTCCGGCAGCAGGATACTGCAACAGAAATTCAGATTACCCGTGCACAGTCAGAGGATATTTTAAGTGCCCGCATCAACCAGAAGACTGACTTTGTATACAATGCAAAAACCGGAGAGTTAAAAATCGGTGAAGAAACATTTGTAACAGATGCCGGAATCCGTGATTTTTCTCTGCTTTTTGATGATGTGATTCTTGAAATGACTGCAGATTGTGGTACAATTACAGATATATTCGAACTGCCTGAAATTGCAGAAAAGTTTTGCAATGAAAAAGAATGGGAGTACATGGAAATGTGCATGAGCAACCGCGTGGCAGGAGTCATTCTCTGCAGTGGAACGGTCGGCGTGGAACTGCTCGTCCGTTCCGGCAATGGGGAACTTGTGCCGAACCGCACTACTCTGCCGGTATCACTTGTAGTAAGGGAGAGCTTAATTCAATATGTATATGAGCCAGGTATATAGCAGGAGGGTAAATAGTGCATGCGCAAAACCGGCGCAAGAATGGAGGATTCCTATGGAAGAAAAAAGTGGTGGAAAGAAGCGGTAGTCTACCAGATCTATCCGCGTAGCTTTATGGACAGCAATGGTGATGGTGTCGGCGATCTTCGCGGCATTAAGAGCCGGCTGTCTTATTTAAAATTATTGGGAATTGACGTGATCTGGTTATCCCCGGTCTATCAGTCCCCGAACGATGACAACGGTTACGATATCAGTGATTACAGGGATATCATGACGGAGTTTGGTACACTCGAAGATTTCGATGAAATGCTTGCCGAGGCACACAAACTTGGCATTAAGATCGTCATGGATCTGGTCGTCAACCACAGTTCCGATGAGCACCGGTGGTTTGTGGAGAGCAGAAAAAATAAGGATAACCCGTACCGTGATTATTATATCTGGCGCGAGGCAAAGGACGGAAAAGAACCGAATAACTGGGGTTCCTGTTTTGGCGGATCCGCATGGGAGTATGATCAGACAACAGATATGTATTATCTTCACATGTTTTCCAAAAAACAGCCGGATCTCAACTGGGAAAATCCAAAACTCAGACAGGAAGTCTATGACATGATGACCTGGTGGGGTGAGCGCGGCATCGACGGATTCCGTATGGATGTCATTACGATGATATCAAAAGACCAGCGTTTCCCGGACGGTGTAGTGCATGGCATGAAAAATTCGGAGATTTTTCTCCTTATGTCCATGCTTGCCAGAAGCAGGCAGTTATCACAACCCCATCATCAGGGGTACTATGAATGTTGTATCAATGATGATCTTCTTAAGGAAGATACTGTCAGAGTTGAAAAAATAAAGGCTGTTTTATCTTCAGGGTATTATATCGAGTATCCGGGTAACTGTGTGGTACAGGATAAGTGCCTGACAAATCTCAAAGGTTCAGATCACGGTACCGTGGATTTGTGGCTTGCGCTTAAGAGATTCAATTCCGGTCATAAAAATGTCTCCAGTGTTAATGATAAACGAGGCTCTGCCAGATGGATAAGTTCAGATGATGAACGTAACATGCGTAATGTTTATCATGACAGTCAGGATGCCAATATTACAAGAATAAAATATGATATTCAGATTCTTACAGATGAGGAAAAAGATAATACTACAGACTATGAGTATTTACCCCTGACAAGGATCATATATGGAAATAATTCATTATGTATTGATGATGAGTGTTCATTTCCCGTGATGAGGTTATCTGCGAATCACAAACTTAGAAATAAGATCGCAGAGATCTATTCGGATATTAAGTTCTACAAAAATAGACTGGAGAAATACAGATATACAGAACGAACAGTGTCCGATGGACATCTTTATAACTTTTTAATTCTATGTGCTATTAATAGGACATTACCACTTCTTTCTTCATTCATTAATGAAGATGCCATTCACCCATGGTTGTATTATATGGCATTATGTCAGTTTGCAGGGGAAATATCTACATTTCATAACTCTGGACTTTCAGATACTAGGATTGTCGAACTATCATACAATCATTATGAGCAGATCTCATGTTTCAGTGATCTGCAGTATTATATTAAGTTAATACTGGATGATTCATGTCGAGATAAGATTATTAGTGTTGAATTCAGAAAAATAACTACTGATACATTGATCTGTAATTTCGATGAGTACGGTGCCGGAAGTAATTCAGATTACTATATTAAGTTAACCTCAGATACCTTCAGAAAGAATAAGCTGATTGCATTGCCAGAGATTAAGATTGCTCCATCTGAACATATCGACATGATAATTCAGCATGCTCTTCCAGGAATCAAGTTTACAGTGATGGATGCCGTTACATCTGATTTGCAGGTAAGAGAGAATACAATCTGGTTAAAGATAGATAAACATTCAGAATTATGGACGTTAGCTCAGACTCAAAAAAGAGTTGCATTCTATTGGTCATGTAGTCCTGATGATTTACTTGTAGAGTTAGTATTATCGCAGGAAAAGTATGCCGTAAGCAGGCCTAAACAGGATAACGGTTCTTTCCATCCGGCGGTTGGCAGATAACGTTCATCCACTTTTGGGAGCTGAAATATGCTTTATCCAGACACTGGAAGACGTAGCCTAGTACAATATCTGTCAGGCTCCACAGGAGAACCGGATGGCAGAACAGAAAATCGCAGGATGTTTATGGACACGATAGGAGAAGCAGTATTGCGTTCATGTCAACCATATGTAAGAACCGTATTTAACTCTGTAGTGGTGTTGAACATAATGAGAACCACCCACATAGTGAGCATGGATGTTGCTCATCTGGCGAATATCAGTGCCAGTGGGCAAATGTTCAATTACAGTTTATCATTTTTGGGGATGAAACATGTTATACTTATGTTGTGGAGGTGCTGGTGAATATTGTTGAATGCTATATGCCAGTATTTAAACTCATATCATCTGTCAGAGTTTTCCCTGAAGAATATAGTGATTACGACAGTACTAGAAAGAATATAATTAACACTGTTGAGGAGGCTGTTCGCAATAGTGAAAAAATGTCGTTGAGTGACAGCGAACTTGATGCGGCATTTTATGCTGTAATCGTCATGCTTGATGAGGCAATATTGTGTTCAGAGCTTCCCTGTAGAAAAGAATGGCGTGATAATCTTTTGCAGATAAAATATTTCGGACACTCCACTGGGGGGGTCGAGTTCTTTTATAAACTTGATAAAGTCATCGAATCGGGAAGTCAGGCTGGATGGGTCTTTCTCCTGTGCCTGTTACTGGGTTTCAGAGGTAAATATTCCGTGGGTAGTAATGATGAAATCAATAATTATATATCGAGGCTGAGGCGACAATGTGAATTGAATGTTGCAATCGACGAAGGAAACAATATTTCACTCAGGAAAAAAGTATAAATCATCGAGGCTTGGTTTCTATTTATTACTTGTAGGTATTGTTGCTGTCTATTTTGTGGTTTTATCCATGATTTATATGAGATGATTTTTATGCTTAAGAAGACATTTTCATTATTTCTCTGGTTTTTTGTTTCTGTCTTCGTTCTGTCTGTTTGCTATGTTATCGGCGTGTTCAGAAACTGGACAGATACTACAACTGCACTTTACTGGATTTCTGTGATTCTTGTTACTCTTTCCTTTAAATTTATTATGGATTGTATCCATAATTACTTTTCTGCAGGAAAATACAGAAATTTTCTAAAGTCTTTCTCTCGTAAAAAGAGAGCATTGACGCTTGATTCGTATTTCAAAAAAGGTCTGAATATCATAAGTAAAAGGGGAAGAGGAGAGGTTCCTTGGTTCTTACTTACGGGAGATTCAGAAAAAAACAACTCTTTGCTTGAAGATATCAATCTTCCTGTCTTTCACCGTAATTGTGTAAATAGCACTCCCCAACAATTCCGGACAATTCGTTGGTGGTTTTTCAGAGATTTAAGCGTGCTGGAGTTGTCAGGAAAGATATATGATAACCCGGGAGTAATAAACTCTGTGATAAGTTCTTTATCAGCACGTAAATGTAAAAAACAGCCACCTCGTGGCGTTGTTCTCGTCATTTCTGCTGATAAGCTAATTAATCATGATTACACCTATATTCGGACATTGTCTCAAAAAACAAGGAGTTTTGTAGAACAACTGTCGTTACACTTACATCACAACATTCCGGTCTTTATAGTGATTAGTGGATGTGAGCACATCAGTGGATATTCAGTGCTGGCACAAAAAATCTATCAAAAACATGAAAAATGGCATCCAGTGTTTTGGGCAACCAATAAATCAGGGACGAATGCATCTGAATATGATTCATCATACATATTATCATCATTAAGATCTAATATAATGGCATCAATATGCCATGCGCTTGATGATTCATTAAGTGACAAGGAAAAAAATGATATACTGCAGTTTCCTGATAGATTGAAAGGTCTAAAGTATTCACTTGACATATTTATTTCCACATTCTGTATTGAGAACGTTTTTTCTCTCAGACGGAAATTGCCGGGATCTGTTTATCTGGTGAACTCATGGGGGAGAAGGACAAAAACTGTATTTTTGCTGATATCCTTATTTCCGAGATACTGCCACAAATACATGATTCAGACGTTATTCATGTTAACAAACAAAGAGTGAATGTATCGTTTAAATCAGTTATAGTCATGACTGCATTGTGTTTTGTTGGATATAGCGGATATTGTTCATATAATGTGTATAACATCAGACATGGTTCTGTTGATACCAGCCATGCATTTCTGACAGAGCAGATATCAAAATATGAAGACAAAGTTAGGTCTAACATGCGGTATTTCCCTTTTAAGCCTGCACTAGATGATAAATATCTATTTTTCAGAGAATCTCTTCATAAAACAACAAGATTCGATATCAGTCCTGTCTCATGGCGCGTTACTGAATATAAGAAGAATTTCATGCAAGCTTCACCATCAGGAAAGCGAGAACTAATTCTGTCGCTCTCATCATCACTTATCAGTGGGATAAGATGATGAAAGATGAATCCCTGAGTGACTTAGCAAAATCTCCTGGTATTCATGAGTTACTGAAGATAACCAGACCTCATGATAAAATATCATCAATAGCTTCACTTGCTGTAGAAAGAGATGAGATACAGAAAAATAATGGAATTGAGAATATTTATGTGTTCAGAAACCTCCTGACTGAGTTGGTTCAGAGTGACCCGTCTTATTCATGGTTTGTTTCTGAAGATGTTAATATTCCTGCTGTAAGAATTACGGACTTTTGGGAAGATGAAAACTCTTCTGTCTATCTTTCCGGAATATGGACACAACCGGGACAGAATAAACTTCATCAGTGGTATGAGACTATCAAAGAGGCATATGGACGTGATACGGTTCCGGAGGCGTTCTCATCCTTTGTGCTATACCTGGATGAAAGTCGTCAGGAGCATTTCAGACAGTTTATTATGTCTGTTGCAAGGGCACGTAAAGACTCACATTCAGGTTTAATGAATCCGCTGCAACTGACCAATATTATACACAATCGCTCATCTGAGCATAGATTCTTTCAGTTTGTAGATGATGAATTACACAATATACCAACGAGTTCGGCGCAGGACTGGCTTTCTGAATTCAGACTGCTTAACCATCTGTTTTCACTTAAAGTGGATAACGGAATGAAACGTCAAATAGAACAATTTGATCTCATGTTACGTATATACCTGATTTCTGTTCTTAATAACAGTCAAATGAACAGGACACTGACTCATGTTACCACATGGAGAAGCTGGCAGAATGCTCTACGTAATGCCGTGAATTCAGTGTTACATACAGCATCATCAGTTGAACTTATTCGTAATGCCATGCGTTCAGATCCAGAAAACAAGCTGGTAATATTATTTGATGAGTTTGAAAAGGTTCGCTCAGTCATTAACAGCAATAATAGAGAGCCGGTGATTGATTCTGTATGGGATATTTATGAGCGGCAGATTTATCAACTTCTCGACCATGCTGTCACTTATACAGGGTGTTGGGTTGGTGAACAATGGAGGAAATCTGTTTTAGGCCGGTTTAACTCAGGAAAACATAATCTCAGTTATTCTGAGATGCAGGGAAAAGTATATAAGGACATTATTGGCTTTTTGAAAGGTCCGTCTAACGGAGTTTTAGCGCTTGATCCAGACGGTGTCAGACTGTTGTCCTTCAGGGAAAGAAGTATACCTTTTTCCCCTTCATTCATTACTTTCATTAATGACATTGTTTCCCCGGATGATCTGCTTGATGTTTGGCTCAGAGAGCGAACGCAAAACAAGGATGAATTAATAAATGTACAGGGGCAACTAGACTTACTGAATCAGACCCTACAAAATGCTGAGTCACAGCCTTACAGAGTTACGATAGATAGTGCACCTGCGACAATTCCGGATAATCCCCGAGTCAAACCAACAGGTACAACTCTGACTCTTGAGTGTAAAACAGGTAACAGCAGTATACGAAGTATGAATTTTGCTGATTCAGGTATTTTTACCTGGTATCCGGGAAGCTGTCACTCTGTAAGAATTGACATTTTGTTCCCTAATTTTTCTGCCACCTATAAGTTTACAGGAGAAACAGCCTGGATTGATTTTATCAACAAGTTTTCGGATGGAGAGAGTGAGTTAATGACAAAGGATTTTTCTCCAGAATCAAGAAATTTTCTCGAATCAATGGGGATTAAAGGCATTCTTGTCCGTTACAAACTGAGTGATACAGGCAATCTAAGTCAGGCATATATCGAATGGGAACAACTAAAACAGGAAAAGGATAAACTTAAAGATTTACAGGTGAATCTGAGTAATAAGCTGCTTACCACACATAGCTGGGAGAAAAGTGCCTGGATTTCCAGACTGCCCGGCAATATAACAATATGTCCAGTAGTACAGGAGTGATAAGTGAGTATCTATCTGAAACCAATTATTAATAAATTAGCTCCAGAAAGTCGAAATACTCTGGATTCTGCAATTAATTACGCAATATCAAGGTCACATCATGAAGTAGACTGTCTACATCTTCTATGGAAGTTATTGCAGGAACATAAATATATAGCCGAAGTGCTTTATGAGCAGTCCTTATTTAATCCTGAGAGGGTTCTTAATGCTATTGAAAGTGAACTTATCCGTATCAATACAGTACCACAATCCTCACCTGTATTTTCTGAGTCGATGCAGACTCTACTGGAGAAAACATGGATACATGCCAGTACTAAATGGCAAATCGATCATATAGATATCCCTGTCTTTTTGAGTACTATGATTAATTTAAGAGATTCAATATTTCCTCTCAATGTTTCTGATGCGTTATGTTGTGATATGGATGTAGCTGAGGAGTTACTTATCTCTTTTTCAGACGAAGCAGAGCATTCTGCTTCTCATCGTCCCACCGATAGGTCTTCACATGAATATCTCAGTAAATATACTGAGAATCTCTCTCTGCGGGCAGAAACAGGTAAATTAGATCCGGTTACTGGCAGAGAGAAGGAAGTCAGACAACTTATCGATATTTTGCTTCGTCGCAGACAGAATAATCCAATACTGACCGGTGAACCGGGAGTAGGGAAAAGTAGTATAGTAGAAGGTTTAGCACTGCAAATTGCGTCTGGCCGTGTGCCTGATGTACTGAAGAATGTCCGGATCCATGCCCTTGATATGGGGGCTCTGCTTGCGGGAGCCAGTGTCAGAGGGGAATTCGAAAATCGCCTAAAATCACTGTTGACCGAACTTAATTCTTTGGATGGCACAGCTATTTTGTTTATTGATGAGGCTCATTCCCTTATCGGTGCAGGAGGACTTCCGGGACAGACTGATGCAGCTAATTTGCTTAAGCCTGCTCTTGCCCGTGGAGAATTGCGCATTATAGCCGCAACGACATGGGGAGAATATAAAAAGTATTTTGAAAAGGATGGGGCGTTAGCCCGGCGTTTTCAGATAGTAAAAGTAGCAGAGCCAAATCAGGATGTCACAGCGGAAATGCTACGTTCTCTTTTGCCCATGATGGAAAAACACCATAATGTTTCTATCAGGGAAGAAGCAATAACTGCAACGGTACATCTATCAGACCGTTATCTGCATGGGCGCCGTCAACCAGATAAATCTGTAAGTCTGTTAGATACAGCTTGTTCTCGGGTTGCTGTATCTCAGTCTACATCACCAGATGCCATTCAGGATGTCGAAGCTTCATTGGTAAGATACCAAGGGGAACTTGCGCTGCTGACACAGGAAAGGTCAGATGTTTTGCGTCAGGAAATGCTTGCAAATAAAATTGCTCAACTTGAGGAGGAGCTTGAGCAACTCAAATCAGCGTGGCGTCATCAAAGTGAACTGGTTGCAAGAATACAAAGTTCAGATGATATTTCATCAAAGAATATGTACAGAAAAGAACTGGAAAGTGCATATAAGAAAGACAGTCCTATGGTTTTTGAGTGTGTGGATAAAAAATTGTGTTGCTGATGTTGTTTCTGGGTGGACAGGTGTTCCACTGGGTGTATGCTTGATGGTGAACAACAAAAAGCATCCGGTCTGTTAAGATGCTTGGAGCAGCGAGTTTTGGGGCAGCGATATGCTATGTCCGCTATTGCATCACAAGTTCTTATTTGTCGGGCAGATCTTAAAGATCCTGTAAAACCTGATGGGGTATTTTTACTTGCGGGCCCTTCTGGCACAGGCAAAACGGAGACAGCCAGGCGCTGGCCGAGTTTGTTTATGGGGATGAGAATAAACTCATCACGATTAATATGACTGAATTTCAGGAAGCTCACACTGTTTCCACTCTGAAGGGGGCACCTCCTGGATATGTTGGTTTTGGTCAGGGAGGGACTCTTACTGAAAGGGTGAGTCATAATCCATACAGTGTTATTCTGCTTGATGAAATTGAAAAAGCACATCCGGATGTCCTGGAGTTCTTCTTCCAGATATTTGACTCAGGTATTATCGAGGATGCTGAAGGTAAGATGGTGTCTTTCAGAGATTGTCTCATAATAATGACATCAAACTTTGCCAGTGAAAATATCACAAACATATGGAATGATGGTGAGACAAATAGAGACAGAATAAAAGAAATGCTTCTTCCTTTGTTTAATGAGCATTTTGGGGCGGCATTTATGGGGAGAACTAACTTAATTCCGTTCACACCGTTGCATTCCAAAACACTGAGAGATATCGTACTCATTAAAATTGATAAGATCTGCCAACGTTTTGAACAGGCATCAGGTCAGATGTATAAGATAGAATACAATGATTCTCTTATTGACTGGATTACACATCATTGTCAATGTGATAAGTCTGGAGCTAGGGATATAGACTCAGTACTTAACAGCACGGTTCTTCCTGTCTTGGCCAGATATTTGACTGACTCTGAAGATAATAGAACCCCCAAGAAAATAAGAATATCAGTAAGGAAAATAACATTACATTACGTAGTTCGCAATTTGCAACTCGTAATTGACTATCTTTGATTTGTCCTGTACCTAGACCAAAGTGAGGCAGAATATCTGGTTCTCATGTGCTAGGTATGACGCGTTGTATCGTGGTTGGCACAGTTATTCAACAATTGGGCTCTGGAGAATGGTCTGGATATGAAAGTTTTTTGAACTGCCCCGGGAATCCTGGAGACTAAACTCCCTGAGAAAGAGGTAAACAGGATGACTAAAAATACTCGTTTTTCCCCCGAAGTTCGTCATAGGGTGATACGTATAGTTCTGGAAAGTCAGGCGAATATGACTCACAATGGGCGGTAGTTTGTTCCATTGCCCCAAAGATTGGCTGTACGCCGGAGACTCTGCGTGTCAGGGTTCGCCAGCATGAGCGGGATACCAGGGGCGGTGATGGAGGGCTCACCACCGCTGAACGTCAGCGTCTGAAAGAGCTGGAGCGTGAAAATCGTGAACTGCGCCGCAGTAACGATATCCTTCGCCAGGCTTCCGTCGGAAACAATGATCTGGCAGCCTGAGTTCACAGATAAAACACTCTCCAAGAAACCTGGGGCGGTTCACTATGTTAATGTTATCTCCATCAGGTAACAGGCATATATGGGATAATAACAATGGCTTGAGGAAATGGATAAAAATTTTATACTAGATATTGCAGTAAGTACTACTGATCCCCGGAATAATAAAGAGTTTCTTTGGATTAGTTATAGTATGAACAATCTGAGTCCGGCCAAATGTGAAAGAGCATATTGGATGACTCTGGAAAAAAGATGTCTTTCTTTATTTATGGAAAACGGATATGATCTTCAGACAGGAGCATGGTTCTGTCTTATTTCAGCCAATCTATATAGCTGGGAAGGACTGGCGCTTTCCTCATGGAAATTTGCAGATTCATTTGTAAAAGAAAAATGCTGGCCTCATGTTACGGCCACTCAGATGCGGACGAATATTCTTATCTGGTATATTAAAAATGTTATTCCTGCTATGCAAAGTCTGCCTGATGATGAGAAAACCTACTCGTCATTAACCTTGCTGGAGGATGCATTAACATTATTGGCTGATCTCGAATACAATCTTCTTTCTGGCAAATTTTTTATCGTTTCAGATATGCTGGCTGAACTCAAGAGACAAAAGAGTGATGACTCAGAAAGTACTGATGCCGCACATCATGATTCAGGATCACATGATGCGAAAGATATTCGGTCTTTTAGCAGTGGTTTACCTACGAATATTGACTCCAATTATACTGCTGGACCAGAACACAATACGTTAATTAAGAAAGATAAGAAACTGCGCATATATTATAACGTCGTTTCTTTCATATCGGGTGCTCTAATAACCGTTGTAATGAACTATGCTGGCAGGCCGGAAACAGTACTGAAACTTAGGGGCATCATACCTGATAGCTTTATTACTGAAATGGTTATGAACTATTCTGGATGTTCAGTCTCCCTCCCTAATTCAGCAGACTCCTGGTCTAAGCTTGGAAAGAAGATTGATGATTTTACGGAAACACTGAATGTAATTGAAAATGATGGGGGGTATATTACTATATCTAAGTTGAAAACGATTGCTTACGATCTGAAAAATACCTTTCTTGAGTATGACATGCCTGTAAATATAAAAATATCAGACTTATATAATAACCAGAATATGAGTAAGTTGATATCAACAGAGAGCTTGAAATGATACAGCATAATATTAACAAGTTCAATTGTGAGATTGGCTATTTAAGGCTGAGAAATGAGGGACTATTAAAGGATAAGGTTAGAGAAAAGTGAGATGTTTCTGTCTATCGGGCTTTTCATAACGAACTCCTCTTATTGAGTCTGAATGTGTTTATCATAGAGGCCGTTTTGTCTTACTCAGCAATAGTGAGCACATGGCTAAGTGAGTACTCTATCAGTGGTGACTTATATGACAGAGACTGTATCATATAATTATCTCAGATATAATGATATTAATTGTTTTATGACGATAATTACAGGTAATGATAAGCAGTGATTGTCAGGCTGCTTACTCGATATTACTTGGGGGCGTCGGCCCGCTTGTTGTGGACAGAGGGTATTGTTAAATCTTGTTGTTTATGGTATTTTTGTGACTGTGTTTGTTATTACTTTTTATGTCGGCATGCATTATGAAAATTTACTCGTTAACAGGAGCAGTTGTTATTGATACCGAGTCGGTTTGTTTATTATCTGACTCATCTGAAAAAAACAGATTTATTTACAGTGAGAAAACATAACAATCATTATAACTGTCGTGTGAGAGGTGTTGTTTGTTCATACAGATTAGTCAAGGCCACGGTTGATGATAGTCCTGATAAGACATTTAATGCGTATTACCTTCCTTATGTGAGAATAAAAATTACAATATGTGGTGGACCCATACATCCCATTGAAAAATTTCTCGGTATAGAATATACCAATGCTGAGGAGTTCCCTCTTACATTTCTAAAGGATAATTATCATGGGGCCTTAAACTTGGTCCAAAACCGATTGCTAAATCGACAGGAAAACCGGATCAACGCCGACGAGATAATAAAGATACTCCTGGCAACACTCCGGGACTAAAACCGAGTAAGTCTACAGGTAAGTAAATAAAAAGGATATAAATAAGCATTTATACCCTGACTACATATCCAGTCTACTGAAGGTGTTTCTGCAGCCAGATGCTCGTTCCTTCTATATCATACGCCTTTGCTCCATACCCTTTCGCAAGCAAAGACTCTGGTAAATACTCGTCATATTTATCCAGATGCTTATCAGGAACAACTGCAGCAAGCTCAAACTCTGATGGTAAACCTGACAATAACAGTAAGCGTCAACGGAGCACCGTATTGACGCTTATTTATTGGTGAGTACTACGTTCCATGGCAGGAGTTCATCAACTCGGTTGGAAGGCCATTCCGGCAGTACGCTCAGGATATGGCGCAGATACGCTTCCGGATCGATACC
>ENA-OQER01001199-OQER01001199.1-human-gut-metagenome-genome-assembly--contig:-NODE-1199-length-12954-cov-6.885086_pt1 | contig 12954 bp, 15 predicted proteins | sample MGYA00242797_ERZ504639 | MGnify/ENA primary metagenome ERZ504639 (study PRJEB26092, sample SAMD00036306) | human gut metagenome | host: Homo sapiens | study: EMG produced TPA metagenomics assembly of...
TGAAGTATTTCTCGTTTCTATCGGACACAATCTTTATAAATATCACAACAAACAGAAAAAAGTTGCAGCTGCCGCATAAGATTTCATAATATCATTCTTATGGGGTAAGGGGAACTATACCCTTTTTATGTAATATAGCTATTATTATAACTATAAGCAAAAGGACGAATGAAAAAACTCTCGTTTTTTCACACGCCCTTTCAACAATGCTATGCAGGAGCAAACATTTTCTTTAAACTTTTTATCTTAATGATACATAATAGTTGTTAACTCACTTTTTTGTAAGAGAATTTAAACTCTTCTGCCGCCTGCGGTATGGTATCAAATCCTACATATGCCCAAGGTGCAATGACAAAAGTCGCCAGTACAGCTGATACCGCACCAACTGTTCCACTGTTAGCGAACTTGTCAATCGATGTATAATTTCCATTTGTCCATGCAGCAATGACATCAGACTTATGAAACCCCCACCATGGAGCCATATTTGACAAAGATGTCTTACTGCTGACTAAGGCTGCTATCGTCAATGTCACAACAGAAATGCCTAGTAATGCTGCGAGAATCGTCTGTACAATCCCCGCCTTCTTCACGCCAAGAATATTCAATATACCAAATAAAATCAATATTCCCATAGCAAGCAACATCTCTCCAAGCCAGACATCATAGCCGGCCACCTGATAATGTAACCCCCATTTTAAAATACCTGCTGATCCATCCAAGCCATCGACAATTAGACCAATTCAGTCGAATTCATTGGAACATTTGTCAAATAAGCCACTACCAGAAACCATCCACAAACATATGCCGTATTTCTGCCAAAGCACATCTTGGTAAAAGTAAATCCGCCGCCTGCATTTGGATACTTTTGCACCAAGTGCCATTGCCCATACATGTGTAGGACTTAACTGTCTCTGAAGTTGTCCCTGATTATCATTTTTTTATAATTGCTCACATTTGTCGCTTTTATCAACCTGTGACATAACGATTATCAATCGCCTTTAATTCGTTAAATGTATCAATCTCTGTAATATCCTCTGCAATACATTCACGAACATGCACCTGGTAATTTTCCTTTTTATAAACAAGCGGCACCTGCTCCCAATAGCGCTCTTTTCCACCCTGCGATAAATAAACCTCATTTAAGTCATTGGCAAGCTTGATTCCATCTGCTTCACTCCAGTAGGAAATTCCAACCATCTGATGACAGTCGGTACCACCTACTTTTTCTTCTGTGATCACACCATTATGATCGGTTGCAAAACACCAGTCATCCGTGGACTCCACCGGAATACTCAAGAAATTTGTTTCATATTCATACTTACGGATCAGTTTTTTATTACGGAGCAGTAAATCTGCTTCCAAAACATACGCATTCTGCAGAAGATATCTGACACATACAGCGGAGGAAATATTATTTGCTTCATTATAAATCGGATTCTCAACAAACCTGATGTTCGGATATTTATAAAGAAGCTGATCAAACTGTTCTCCCAAATATCCACGCACAATAACAATCTCAGGAATTCCAGCTTCTACCACTGCATCAAGAAGAGAATCAATAATACGCGTTCCGTTGACTCTGACAAGCGGCTTAGGCGTATTCAAAGTGATCGGCACCATCCGGCTTCCAAAGCCTGCTGCAACAAATACTGCCCTCTTCACACGATAAGGTTCCAATGCATCCAGACCATCCTGTGTGATCCGTCCATTTTCGCAATAGTTTTTTTCTGTTAATTCTTTGACTGTCTTATTCACGGCTTCAGCTGAAATTTTTAACCGCTCTGCCATATCTTTCTGAGATACAACCTCTTTTGTCTCTGTCAGAAGTACCAACGTATCAAATTCTCTTTTTGTGATCATACTTTTTCTCCTAAATACATAAATCTTGTTGAAGTATAGTACTAGCATTCATTGTTGTCAATGTTACATATATAATCGGAACACTTTTCAGTAATTTATCTAATTCTCCAGCTTGCATAAATATCCATCTAGTGTATCATTTTTCTATAATTGAATTTTATTTCAATACATTTCCTTTAAATACTCCGCAATATATCTGGATACTTTCTTTCCGCCACTCTCATTCAAATGTGTTCCTGCATCCAGACTATCTTCCTCAAAATTCAAACCAATAACATCTGTCACCTTCATACAATTAATCAATTCAACCTCATGTGTATCTGCCCAATCCATAACTGTATTTGTCATCTCTACTGTTTTTTCATTGCATGGGAACGGCGCACGCACCAATACCAATTCTGTACCATGCTCCTTACACAGTTCATTCATCATATCCAGATATCTGAAATTTTCTTCATAAACAGGTCGTCTTTCTTCTGAAAATATCTCATCCCAGGATGCGTACCCACACGGCTGCGCTCCTGCCCAATGTTTGAATCCTCTCCCTTCCTCTGTAAAATATGGATTCATTATACTCTCTTTCCATTCCTCAAAAGACGAATAATCCAATTCCTCCATCGGGAATGATACTTGACTAAAGGAAACAAATAATCCAACTGCAAATCTTCCGGCACACAATCTCTTATTGCTTCCACTTTTATATCTGAATATCGTAGGTCATTTAATGAGGAATCTCTCACTCCCTCGCTCGTAAACCCAGTATCATCCTCATCATAAAACATTCCAAAAATTTCTAATACAACAACATCAATGTCACTGTTATCCAACGCATCCTTGACATAATAATATGTATAGTTCATCGTCTGCTGCTGCCTGCCACGATTATAGTTTTCAAACCATACTCATCAAATATTTCCGGGTCAAAGGTGCAATAGCTCTGACTCGTTCCAAAAAACACTGCATCCCAATGTTCTTCTTCATAAAAGTCTGGTATTCTTGGAAGCAAAGCTTTCGAAATATAAAATATTCCGCTTCCCAAAATCCCTAAAAAAAAATATAATCTTTAATATACGTCCTGCAACTTTCATCTCGTTCCTCATATACTAATTATCAGTTTTTTCTTTCGATTTGTTGATATTGCAATTCCTCTATAATCTCTCTGTCTCAAAACTGAAAATATATAAAATTTGTTTCTGAATATCCACTTCCCCAGATTCCAAAAATCAAAATCCCCAGAATTCCGACAATAATAATAGTCCATCTTATTATAATATTTAAATTTAAAATCACATTTCGAACTTTTACTCCACGATATTTACATACATCTGCCAATAACAATAATAAAAGCGAAATAACAAGCACTATAAAATTTGGCTTACTAAGTCCAGATCATAAAGTGCACCATTAGCCAGAAGTACCGGATCATTCATATGGAAAATGCTCTCTATAATATCAAACGCATGCTGTATTGTATCTGCACGAAAAAAAAATCCAAGTAAGATCCACTAATATAAAGGTCACAAACATTATAAACTAATCATTAATGGCAAGAAATTTTTCTTCAGGTGTAAATTTTCTTTGATTTTATTTCTAAGAGGTGTAAAAATTGCTCCTATTACCTGATAAACACCATTCAGACCTCCCCATACAACATATGACCAATTTGCTCCATGCCAAAGACCGCTTACCAGAAACACGATCATAATATTTATATATTTTCTGATTTTTCCTTTTCTGTTTCCTCCTAATGGAATATAAAGATAATCTTTAAACCAGGAAGAGAGTGAAATATGCCATCTTCTCCAAAATTCTGCAACAGACTGAGACAGATATGGACTATTAAAGTTCTCCATCAACTCAAATCCCATAACCTCTGCAGCTCCAATTGCGATTGTGGAATATCCCGCGAAATCACAGTATATCTGAAATGCAAACAATACACTGGCTAAAAGTAAATACCTGCCATCATAAATGTCAACATTCGCATATACATTATCTACAAAGATTGCAATTCGGTCTGCAATCACCAATTTCAAAAATATCCCCAAATCATTAGTAACAGTCCATCACACATTCTCCCATAATGATATGATTTCGGATTTCGCAGCTGATTCAATAAATTCTTTGAGCGTTCAATTGGTCCTGCTACAAGTTGTGGAAAAAAAGATACAAATAACGCGTATCGAAAGAAATTCTTTTCCGCCTCAATCTCTCTACGCTACACGTCCACAGTGTATCCTAAAGCCTGAAATGTATAAAAAGAAATCCCTACTGGAAGTAATACATCTAACGATGTATTTACTGTCGGCAAACTCGTGTGATCCAATACTGCATTTATACTTTCGATTGTGAAATTAAAATATTTAAAGAAAAATAAAATTGCAAGATTAGCTACAATACATCCTACAACTACCCATTTTTTTGCCTCTATTTTTTCAGGGCGATTATCATTCAACCACTGAATCACTATACCACTTATGTAAGTAATTGCTGTAGACAATAACAACAATAATGCATACTTTGCATTCCACCCCATGTAAAAATAATAACTTGCAGTCAAAAGCCACAGATAACTTACTCTTTTGGGTAATAGGAAATAAACTACGACAACTATTGGGAAAAATACAAAAAAACTATATGAATTAAAAAGCATACCTTCTCCTACGTTATATATCTTTTATTTATATTGATACAAATACTTTTCTGGATTATCTAACATCTCATAATTTGTCATAAAAATCTCATTTAAAACTATTCTAAGTGTATTAATCCCACTTTTACCTTCAATATCCATCTCTTTTCCCTGATAATAAACACAGTTTAAAATATTCTGCATATAAGGTGTTTCTATAGTTGCGTCATACTCAGGCGTTCCGTAGCACTCCATCATATGATAAGGATAACGAACTCCATGATCAGATTGTATAATAATAATAGCATTTCTATCATTTGTAAAATGCCATCCACTGCATTCTCCATACAGGCATTTACATACTTTAATTGATTTAAATAAAGACTCTTGTCTGCCCAATTGGATGTATTTCTATAATCAACTGCTCCCCCTTCCTCATTGATTACAAATGGAGGATGAGGACATGACACATACCCTATTGTTAAGGTGGGGTTCTCCTTATCAACCATTTTATAGCATGTCTGCATCGTATTTAATATATTTTTTAAATCTGATACATAATATTGTGTATCCGTACTGGTTTCAATTTGTTCTGCTTTATAATCTTTTATTAATTGAAAAATACTTTTTTGCAAAATATAGGTTGAAATTGTATCCACTACATCTGATGTTGCAATAACATTGCACCCATCTTCATCCAAAAACTGGGTATGATTTATCAAATTAATCGTATATCCATTCGTTTTAAAAATTTGATATAACTTAGGATTTTTCATATATTTTAAATTATTTGCTTCCAGTTCGTCTGGAGAAGCAACATACTCCAAATTTAATAAATTCGGTATATTTACTGTCGTAGAACATGACTCATAATTATGACTTGTTGTTGAAATATTAAACCCATTTTCCTCAATATGTTTTAAAAAGACTCTATTATCATAATTATAATACCGTTCCAGCCCCTCTACCCCAGCATATTCATCACATATAAAAAAATATACATTTGGCTTTTCTTCAGACACATATTCTATATTCTCTGAATTTTCCACTTTTTGATAATTTAGTTTTGAGCATATTGTTGGAAGCGCCACAAAAAAATTCATTGCAATTAGTACCAGAAAATATATTCCAATCAACATACAAATATTTTGTTCAGATCTGATTTTTTTCTTAACCAGAATCATAAACATAAATATTATAAAAAATAAAATTACAATTATCTTTTTTCTTCCAATCACATGATCTACTTTGCTTAAAAATACATTAAAATTAGTTAAGATAAAAAAGTATTACATCACTGGCTAACACTGCCTTACCAGTATTCTTCATGAAAATAATACAAATTACAAACACTACTATCGCTAATGCCAAAAATTTTTCGAATGCAGGTAATGCATCAATAAGTTTTGCCTCATCGGCATTCTGGAAATACATAAATAAACATGGATACAAAATAACAAACGCTATTGTACTTATTGTAAAAAATTTTTTTATACTTCTTCTCATTTACTTTTACCTGTTTTGTTGCATATATCACTAAAATCCTGTACTTGCCTTAAAGCCTTCCGGTGCTGGCAGCATCTCATAATCAGTTCCAAAGTAAGTATTCAGTACCGTTCTCCATGTATTAATACTTGTCATACCTTCTATATCGAGCTTTTCACCCTTATAATAGAAACAGTTTAAAATATTCTGCATATATAAAGTCTCTACTGACGCATCATAGGCTTTGGCACCATAATGATCAACCTGCCAGTGCGGATATCTTGCTCCATGGTCAGACATTAGTATAATTAATGCATCCGGATCGTTTTTCTGAATATCCTCTACAATTCTTTCCATACATTTTGTAATATATTTGTATTGGTTAAGATATATGCTTTTATCTTTCCAATTTGTTTCATCCTCTTTCGCTATCCGATTACCATCTGCGTCAAATGTAAAATATTCATGTGGACATTCAGCATAAGCAAAAAGTAAATGTTGGTTTTACTATCACTCGTATAATCTGTAATATTTTCCATAATAGTCAACACATCACTCAGATTCGTATAATAATCATTGGAGTTTCCGCTTAATTTTTGTTTTCCCCCAACTCACAAAAGAATCAACTTCACTCCAGATACCATTGTCAAGAACATAAGTAGATAAATTTTCTTTCTTCTGTTTATAATTTAAAACATTACAATTGGTATCTGAAAATGTATTCAAATGATTGACCATATTAATCTGATATCCATTATTGGCAAAGAGCTGATATAGATACGCATTCTCCGATCGCGCCATATTATCAATAGAGTAAATATCATCACTTGCTACATATGAGAGATTCAGAATATTGGGTACAATTGTAGATGTCCAAATAGACTCTGTGTTATGACTTCCATATGAAATATTAAATCCCTCTGTGTAAGAAAATCTGAAAATTCCTGATTATCGTAATCATAATAGTGTTCAATATTCTCAAAACCCGCATATTCATCAAATAAAAAGAAATATACATTCGGCTTGTCTCCGGTAAATCTTTTTTCGGCAATATCATTTTCTTCCTGTGAGACAGCTGTCTTATTATTATTGGTTAATATCTGTGGAATTGAACTTATCAGGTTGAAAACTATGAGAACGAAAAACACAATTCCGAGAATTGTACAAATATTTTCCGGCTCATTTATTTTTCTTTTTACAACAGAGAATACTATCGTTAATATAACTGCAACAATCACAAAAAAATATGCTTTTCTCATACCCGGGATTATTTTTTTGATTGCTCCAAGAATCGTATTAAAATTCATAAAAAGAAGTAATGCTATCTCACTTGTTAAAAAAGCCTTTCTTATGTTTCTAAATAGTACACTAAATGCAACTAATAAAACTACTGCTAAAATCAAATTTTTCCCGATCGATGGTAAAATTTCTATAAAATGTCCCTCCGACATGTTATGAAAATACATAAACATGCTCGGATATAAAATAATTGCGATCATCGAAATAAAGCATTTGACATTGTTTTTAATTTTCATCTCTTTATCCTCTGTTTTATCAAAAGTTTGCCATCCTAATAATAAGAATCTACCATTGGGAAAATTTCATGTAATTCATTATCATATTGATACTGGATTGCACCAAGATTTCCATCATATTCATATTTATAATAAATATTTGCTCCTCCCTGCATTCCATCGTATCTTTTCACATCCGGATATTCCGTATCATATGTTCTATCATAGAAAACACGATGTCGCACCTCATCCTGCTTAAACTCATGAAAACTCTGTCCAAAAACAGAATAATCTTCTCCTAATAACTCTACAATCGTTGGCATAAGTTCCTCATTATGTAATAGGCGCATTATTTTCCTGCATTACATCATGCGTCTCATGAGGCTCTTTCATAAAGAAAATAGGTTGGGGCATTTCTACCTGTTCCATGATCCGTCATAATAATAATTGTAGAATCATCATAGGAGCCTGATTCCTTAATCTGGTTAATATACTCTGCCGCTAACAAAAAAATACCTTTTATAGTATCATCTCTATCTGGATCCTGTGCATATTGACAATTTGCATCATTAATAAATTCATGTCCACCATTTAAGTGATTCACAACAAAATAATTGCTGGAATCATCAATCGTCAGACCTTTTCCATCATTGTATTGTAAAAATTCGGATTTGAATACTGCATCGTATTATTCGGATACGATACAATACTTGCATATTGTTCATTCTGTACATCAAATTTTGGTTTTAAAATATTCTGGCATATATCGGTATAATGACATTTTCAGCATAGTTTTATACAAAAGTGGCTTATCAATTTCTCTTGCATCATCTTTTTCTATAATATTGTCTACTTTTCCTTCCGCAATTTCAAGACTATTACCTCCCGTCATAACTTCTGACAAATACGAAAACACATTCATCTTATAATTATGACTATGTAAAATATTAAAATATGCATTCGTTTTCTCATTGTCCCAACTTTGTTTAAAATAATCATTTACAGATAAACTTAGATCCAATGGATTTCCTGTCAAGATATGAATAAAGGATGGATATGTTCCATAATAATTACAATCTGCATTGTTATAGTATGTGAAATCTTCTAACCCTTTTGTAATATCCGGATAAGTTGCTCTTGCTTCCTCAAACCATTCATTTGGCAAATTATCAAAAAGAAGTACAATAATATTCTCATTGGAAGAGATTGTAAACTGCTGCTCCATGTTTAAACAAAGTTCATTTTCAGCATAATGAAAAGCTCCATCATCTGTTGTCAGAAATAAGGAGCCGTATGCAACCAGCTGGACTAATAAAAGCACTGTTGTTGTAAGCTGTATTACCTTACTCCATTTCTTTTTTGCAAACAAATGTGATGACAAATGTAATTGCAATTGCAGCTCCCCAAAAACAGCATTCTTTATTACTCTGTCGGCATCTGGAATATACCCTCTGCTGTCACACCAATCTGGTCAATCCCTTTATTTAAAAACATAACCTGAATATATCCGGCAATGGATAATCCCCAGACAACTGCTAATATAATCTTCCGAATTATTTCTGGGAAAAATACCAAAACGAATGCAATTATGATGGAAATGGTAAATCCAACCACAAAAAATAACCAACCGAATGTCGAGATGACGCAGTACATCTGCATCCACGAAGGAAGATATCAATGCCGTCAGAAACATCAGAATGAAACTGGAGCAAATGGTTAGCAAGGTGGCAGACTTGCGGAAAACAGTGCCTCCCAAAGTAAAGAAGGAATGGGTAAAGATCGTCAACGATAACAAAAGCATACCCACAGGGAAAGTCTGTCCCAACACGCTGGTGCCATTGCGTACTATAAAGTGAGAACTGTCGAAATTATCTTTCAAGAACAACTCTTCAAAAACCGTGCCTACGAGAGAGCCCTGCATGCCTGGAGTAAGAAAGAGGCTGAACACAAACTGAATGATGTCGGCTATTATCCACGAAGCGACAATCATCAAGGATGTTCCTAAAACGGTGTACAGCAAACGGGAAGTAAACTTCTCCATATTGGTGGCTGGCAGCATCAAGAACAAAGAGCGGGAAGCCTTGGTCTTCATGTTAATGAAGATTCTTGACCCACAGAAAAAGAAAATAATGAAACTGATAAACATGAACAAACCAGAAACACTTCCCAAGTATAAGTCCTTTACATCATGATATGTAACATAACCATTGCTTCGCCAATTAAACTGAAAACAAATACAGATAAAGGAAAATACAAAAGCCAATCCCAAAGTGTTGCGCACATATTTCTTCCAGTTGGATAATGCGTCCCAGCGCAAAACCATTGCCAAACGATGAAAATCTAAAACCTTATTCATAATATTGTCTTTTTTTGAACTTTTGCAAGTTCAGAAGTTATAGTAATTTGAAAATGAAAATAGAAACCTCACTCTTTATTTACAACTTGCCGTTGATGGCTGCATTGAAGAGAAGCTCGAGGTTCATCTGAGTCTCCCGGCTGCCAGCCTTTCGCTTGGCTATCACGCATTGCCCTGAAGTGTAGGCTCTGCATAGAGTACCGTATCGTCCATTTCGGCAGGTGTGCGGTACTCGAAGGAATAGTCCTCACAAATATCTGCCACTGAGGCATCGAGCAAGAGATTATTCTGATTGAGAATAATAATGTGGTCGAGCAGCGACTCGATGTCATGAACCTGATGAGTAGAGATAATCAACATTCGCTCATCGGTCATATTGTTGGCTATCACCTTGCGGAACTGACTCTTCGATGGGATGTCAAGGCCATTGGTGGGCTCGTCCATGAAAAGGTATTTTGTACCTGTGGCAAGGGCAAAACTCATATAAGCCTTTTTCTTTTGTCCCATCGAGAGTTCGTTCAAATTAAGAGAGAGAGGTAATTCGAAATCCTGCAAACATCTGTCCAACACTTCCTGACTGAAGTTGGGATAGAAGGGACGGTTCATCTTCACATAGACATCGAGAGAAACATTGGGGAGAAAAAACTCCTCAGTCACTATAAAGATGTCACGAAGTACATCTGGGCGACGATCACAAGAAGACATTCCGTCGATAAGAATAGTGCCCTGCTGTTGACGCAGCAAACCACTGATCAGGTAAAGCAGAGTACTCTTGCCTGTACCATTCTTACCTAAAAGTCCATAGATATTATTCTCCTTAAGAGTCATATTGAAATCGCTGAACACGTTTCTCTTGACTCCTTGATAATGGAAACTCAAATTGTTTACTTGTATCATAATCTAACTGTTTTAGTGTACTACTTTAATATTACACTGCAAAAGTATAACAAAAAGCAATAGCTTCCAAATTTTCAAGCAATTATTTTTTGCTTTTAACACAACGTTAACTTTTCCACCTTATTTTATAAAGATAATAATATAAACATACTCAAGTGCTGAACACTACGAAAGTTTAAATATCTGTCCCACACTGAGATGCAAAGCAATAAGACACCTGTTGCCATCATGATATCCATTTTTTTTTAAACAGATGCTATCAAAATGCCTATTTATGGCACAAATGTGCCCTACGTGGGGCACATTTGTGCTCTTTAAGGAGCAATTTTACCGCAAAGGAAAATAATATGACCAATTGAGCTTTCGCTGGGCTCAAAAATTATAGAAAATTAAAAACAACAGCTTTTGTGGGAATATTTTATGTTTAATTTCAAGTTCACAAAAGCTGTTGTCTAACTAACACAACTTCCGTAAATCAGAAAGTTGAGTTAGATATACTTCATCAAAATGTCCCAGACTGCTATGATATGACAGATACTACCAGCCAATACGAAGAAATGGAAGACAGAATGCATATACTTGCGCTTGTTGATACTATAGAACACAGCACCAGTAATATAACAAACGCCCTCGGCAACAATCCAAATGACCGTAGCAGGCGAAACAGAATCAATGAGAGGCTTGAAAGCAACCAACACGGAAAGTCCCATACCGACGAAACAAATGGTTTCCAAATTGCTGTGATCCTTCAGCCGGCAAAAACTCATGACTGTTCCGGCTATTGCACACGCCCAGATGAAACAGAACAGACTCCAGCCCCAATAACCCTGATCGCGCATAGCTATGAGCGTGATGGGAGAGTATGAACCTGCAATATGCCAATAGATGGCAGCATGATCCCATTTACGCAGTCGTTCTTTCCACTTGCTCCATGCCGAGAGAGCATGATACACAGTAGATGCAATATACGACATAAGCATGCCAAAGAGATAAAGTATCACTCCTGCCGTTGCCCAACCGTTGTGATTGGTAAAACACCAATACAGGAAAATAATGCCTACGATGACTCCCAAAAGGATGCCACCCGCATGCGACCAGGAATTCCAAAGTTCCTCCTTATGACTGAAATGTATCTTGAGTTTCATATTTCTTTTATAGTGCTTAAAAAATAGTAAACCGAATACAAAGATAATGCCAATGAGCGCAATGAAAGCTTGCTTTCAAATTGCCGAGTGCAACTTATCTTCTGCAAAGATAATGCCAATGAGCGCAATGAAAACTTGCTTTCTAATTGCCGAGTGCAGCTTATCTTCTGCAAAGATAGTCCTATTATCCGTAACCGAAGACCATAGTGACGTTAAAAAAAAATAATGAGAACCTCCTCACTCGGAAATTCTCATTACGATGTAAATATAAATTGTATAAGTAAAAGATGATATCTGCGTTTCACAACGCACCTTGTTTAAAACCAACGCAAAAGTAGTAAAAATTGTTTTTTAACAGGTGACTTTTTTATCTTTTAGGGGGTAAAAATTATTTTTTGGACTAAAATGAACCAATTTTACCACTCATTTGCTTAAAAACACCAAGCCTTTGAGTGTGAAAAGACACTTTGTAAAAAAAACACCAGATACAATAATACATCTACAAAAAGCACTTAAAGCTAACAAAAAACATCATTTAGAGACTTCATTCTGTATTTGTAAATTTAGAAATTAATGAAAATGAAAATGGAAAAAGCGAACTTTTGAGTCAGTTCAAAGGTTTAAAAAATTAGAGGTTAAAGGTAGGAGAAGTTAAAGAAGTTTGAGAAGTTATCACTCCCTTCGGTCGTTAGAAGTTATAGCCAAAAGCTTTAAAACTACAGGCAATTTACAAAGCTGTTGCCCTTACAGGGCGCCTTGCCGATAAGCCATTATACCCAGGGCGCTGCCCTGGGCTAAGAGCTTTTGGGCCTTCAGCCCGTACTTAAAAACTTGAGTTATAAGCCCACTTGAAAAAGCCAATTTTACGAAAACCTATTCTTGATTATCAAGTTGCAAAGACAAAAAATTCGATTTTCGACTTTTTCAAGTGGACTCAGTAACAATACTCTGTTAATAATTACGTAATCGTTTGAAAATGAGCAAGTTGATTAACAAAACATAACTAAATAAATTTGGCTAAGTGTCTGATTTTCAGTACCTTTATAGTTGATTCAAGACTTTAAA
>ENA-OQER01001200-OQER01001200.1-human-gut-metagenome-genome-assembly--contig:-NODE-1200-length-12945-cov-9.292401_pt1 | contig 12945 bp, 15 predicted proteins | sample MGYA00242797_ERZ504639 | MGnify/ENA primary metagenome ERZ504639 (study PRJEB26092, sample SAMD00036306) | human gut metagenome | host: Homo sapiens | study: EMG produced TPA metagenomics assembly of...
GCGAACCATAGGGCTGCGGCGACCCGAGGTCAGGAGCGGCGGTGATGCAAGCGGCGATGGGAACTGATCCTGTTGCCGGTAGGTCCTGCAGTAGGTACAGCGTTGAATGACACGGTCCTCGTCATGTGACTCAAGTTTATCGCCGCCGCCGTTGCGGCAAAGATCGACGCGTGCGCTGTTGGTGAGTGCGGTTTGGGGCGTATAAGCCGACGTCGCCTGCATGTGCACGATTGCGCCCCGAGCGTCTGTGCCAAGGATTGCTTTGGCATCGTCAAGGTCGTCGTGCTCATCTTTGAGATCATCGCGGGTCCAAGAATCCGCATCGCTTCGAGTCGTAAAGCCGGCGGCTACCGCACCGTATTCAATTCGAATGCCCGTTACGACGGTATTGGGTGTAAGGTCGAGCTCTTCCGCCTCGAGTGTGGTGGATTCCGTGGTCGAGACATCCGCCTTCCAGAGGCGCCAGCCGTCGTAATCGACGAGGCGACAGTCCTCACCAAGGCTCTCTTTTACTTCGTCGGACTCAAGCCAAGGATTTTCGTGTCCATCGTCAAGTGTCGCGTTCGCCGGTTCATCGACGTCTGTCGAGTCCAACGGCGTCGTGCGATACCACACGTTGCACAGACCGTTGAGGTCGCCGATGGCGACGGGGGTTTCGATTGAGACGAATCTCGCCGTATCGTCCTCGGCACACTCAAGATCATCGGTAATTGTGAACTCATCAACCAGGTAGTTGAATCGTTTCGAGCGTCGATGGTATAGGAGAAAAGCCCATCCGTATTGGTTTGCATCGCGGCACGGTTTTTACCATCGCCGTTAGCCAACAGGCCCTTTTCGATAGGTTGGACAAGTTCCTGACGCTTGTCGACCTGCCCCTTGATCTCGATGGGCGCATCCTTCATCGCGACGGATTGGACTTCTCCCGTATCCTTTATTTCAAACGTTATCTCCTCGGCAAGGTCATAGGTCCGCGGAGACATCATTTCGCGCAACGAGTAGGTGCCGGGTGCAAGATGTTCGACGCGGTGTGGCTTGTCGGATGAGGTCCAGGAGTCTATTTCGGTTTTATCGGGACCATATAAGGCGAGCTGTGCGCCTTCCACTTCCTGCTCACCGCTTGCATCGACCTTGGAGATATCAACCTTGGTGTAATCGTCGGATACGTTAAGCCGTGCTTCTACAACGGGTGTTTTCTGGTCGGCATAAGTAAGGTCGACAATATGGGTTGTCTGATCGAGCAAGAAGCCTGCCGGCGCTTGAGTCTCGACAACCTCGTAGCGTGCGGTGCCAGATCCCAGTGGGAGGTTGCCCGCGCGTGCTTCTCCAGTTTCATCCGTCGTGACGGTCGCGACAGTCTCACCGTCGAGCGCGGCAATGCTACCGTCGGGGCGCACGATATCACCCGAGGCACGGATCTCAAAGACGGCGCCCGCGAGGCTGCTGCCGTCTATGGCATCGGTTTTAACGATCCTGATGTTTCCGGTCGCGGCGTGGTCATAATACGAGGCGATTGCAACGGGCGTTAGGTTCATGTCGGCGGGTATGTTTACCTCGATCTCTTCGCCGACAAGATAGGGCTCTTTGGCCGAGGTTTCGCGTACATAATAGGTGCCCGGCACGAGCGATTCGGGCAGTGTGACGGTCCCGGTCGCGTCAGTCGTAAAGGTGTCCATTACGTTATGTGCTGGATACCAGCAAGTTTGTGAGACAGGTTCGTGATTGCTGTCGAGGAGTTGGAAGGTGAATCCGGCTAGGGGAACAGAAGCGCCTGTTTGGGCATCGCGTTTTACAATCTGGAGATGCGTCGACAGAGCGTGGTTGTCCACGATATATTGAAGCTCGGCGCCGTCGGAAATCTGATTGGCCCCGACGGTCCATTCCCCTGCACGTTTAAAACCCTCGGGGACGGTTTCCGGAACCTCGCGAACCGTGTAGCCGGCACGGTCGTATGGGACGGCTCCGTGGACACCGGCGGGTCGCTTGCCTGCGCCGAACCATGCTTCGGGCTGATCTTTGGTGGAGGCAAAGCCATAGATGTTTGTGATCAGTGTGCCAACAACCTGCTGAGAGCTGTTGCTGACAACCTCAAAGACAACACCACCCGCCGGCTGCTCCAGGCCGGATTGGTCGCTATTGCCGTAATCCTTGAATTTGGAAATCTCAAGGTTAAACGCAATGGGGATATCGGAAACGCGAGACTCGATCTCGACCACGCCTGAATCGCCGAGCTGGTCGGCTCCAACGGTATAGGTCCAGCTGTCGTTGATGGCAGGTAGCCTCGGGGGCTTTTGATTCGTAGATGGTAAAGGTTCCTAAGGGGACATCGGCGAGGGCGGCCCGACCGCTTTCGTCGGTCGTGAGGATTTGTGCCCATCCAGGGGTTGATTGCGACACACACGTGAACTCTGCTCCTGCGAGTGAAGATCCCACCTGGGGGCCGGCATTCGTCGCGGCATCGAGTTTTACGATACGCAGGTTGATGGTGCCGGGCTGTTCATCAATGGCGACCCGCCCGCCGTCATTCCCCGTGGTAAAGGCAATACGATCGTGGCGGGGGACATAGCCGGCCGGCGCCTTCGTTTCAACTAGGTAGTATGCCGTGTTGGGCAGAAGTGTTGCTTGCGCTCGACCGTTGCTGTCCATCTTGATGGTGCCGACACGCGCGCCGCTGGCGCTCTCAAAAATATCGAATGTTGCCCCGGTAAACTGATAGGTATTGTTTCCGCTGGTAATAACGGTGTTAGCAGACTGCTTTTGGAAGGAAACAGAGACCGCCGGCAGTACATAGAGCATGTCTTGACGTTTGCTGCCGCCCGATACGGCCCCTAGATAGCGTCGCGCGCGGTGCGGAGCGGCTTTGATGCTTCCTGATTTTGCGCTGTCGTGGAGCCACCGCGCAGCCGCCACGACTTCATTGTCGGCGGTAAAGTGTCCGCTCTTGGTTTTACCCTGAGCGGTCGTGTAGGAGTAGGTGCCGTCGACATGGGTAGTGCCGTTGAGCATCCATACGGCAAGCTGGGTGGCGGCGCGGGCGCGATCGGGTGAAAGATGGTAACCGCCAAACGACGTGGCGGTAGGATATCCGTGACAAACGATTGCCGCGAACTCGTCGTCGAGCCACACCCAGCCTTGATCAAAGTTGAGCCATGGGCCGCCCGGCTTGGTGGGGCCGGGGCGCTCCTGGTTCATGCAGTAGGCAATCGAGGCGTCTTGAGCTTCATACTTGCCGATGAGGAAGGGCCCACAATCATCGCTAATAGTGCGGAAGCCGAGCTGGTCGTAGCCATCGACGGCAAATGCGGCTCCCGGTGTCAGGCAGCCGAAAAGCAGGAAGAGGAGCAGGAGCAGCGGACCTGTTGCGATTGCGCTGTGGACAGAGTGCGTGGGTGCGTTGGACATGGCTGCTCCTTATCCCTCGTGCGCCGCATGGGGAGGTTGCGACGCGTAGGATGAGGCTACCCCCGAGGTTCATGCGGGTAAGTACCGGAGCCTGACCAAAAGCTTGCCCGATTTCTGACAAATCGAGCTCAAATACAACAATCAGATAAAAGTGCAGGTAGAAGATGGTAAGAAAAGAAAGACAAAGGTCCTCGTCTCCACAATTGACGCGATTTTCAAACGAATCTCCACAGCTAAAACAAGCATCGCCACCCTTGTATCGAACAAGACAACCGCGTTATACTAGCCAACACACAAGCGGCATCGCCAAGTGGTAAGGCATCAGCTTCCCAAGCTGACACTCGCGGGTTCGAGTCCCGTTGCCCGCTCCATTCGAATTTCAGGCACGTAACGTTTCGTTACCGTGCCTTTTTCAATAAAGTGCCGGGACTCGAACCCGACAGGGTGCGAGCGTTAAATAAACGCGAAGCGTTTATAGCGAGCAGGCAAGGTCGCCGATAGGCGGCCGCAGCCGGTGCGGATTTGCGAAGCAAATACGCGGACGTCCCGTTGCCCGCTCCACCGAGCGCGGGAGAACTCGGGACGGCCAATTCAACAAAGTTTTCCCCATCGTCTCCGTGAATCCGAGGAGATCGCCGCAGCCGGTGCGCGTCCGCGACGCGGGCGCGCGGATGTCCCGTTGCCCGCTCCATCGAGTACGGGGGACCTCGGGAACGTCGGGTCCAACCCGCTGTGCCCGTGCGTGTGCGCGGACCGGGTCTGCCGACCGCAGCCGGTGCGTATTTGCGAAGCAAATGCGCAGACGTCCTCATGGTCGCTCCAATTCCAAAATGTTAGGTTAATGCCTACTGCCCATACTTGCACCTGCGCACGGTACAATGGTTGGGTTACGACCAACGTGCCAATAACCAAAAAGGAGCCGCTATGATCGATCGCTATACCCGCCCGGAGATGGGACACATCTTCTCCCTCGAGAACAAGTACGCCATTTGGCAGGAGATCGAGGTTCTGGCCTGCGAGGCCCAGGCGGAGCTCGGCAAGATCGGTATTTCCAAAGACGAGGCCCAGTGGATCCGCGACCATGCCAACTTTGAGAAGGCGAAGGTCGATGAGATCGAGGAAGTCACGCGCCATGACGTCATTGCCTTTCTGACCAACATGAAGGAATACATCGATGCCGATGTTCCCGAGGGCGACCCCAAGCCCAGCCGCTGGGTTCACTATGGCATGACCAGCTCCGATCTGGGCGACACGGCCCTGTGCTACCAGCTCACCCAGGCCTGCGACCTGATCATCGAGGATGTCAAGAAGCTCGGCGAGATTTGCAAGCGTCGTGCCTTCGAGGAGCGCAACACGCTCTGCGCCGGCCGTACTCATGGCATCCATGCCGAGCCGATGACCTTTGGCATGAAGTTTGGCTCTTGGGCTGGGAGCTCAAGCGCGATCTGGATCGTCTTGAGGACGCCCGCAAGAACGTTGCCTTCGGTGCTATCTCGGGCGCTGTCGGCACGTACAGCTCCATCGAGCCGTTCGTCGAGGAGTACGTCTGCGAGCACCTGGGCCTGGTTCACGACCCGCTGTCCACGCAGGTTATCAGCCGCGACCATCACGCCTATCTCGCCGGCGTTCTTGCCACCACTGCGGCCACCTGCGAGCGCATCGCTACCGAGGTTCGCAATCTGCAGAAGACTGATACGCTCGAGGCCGAGGAGCCGTTCCGTAAGGGCCAAAAGGCAGCTCAGCCATGCCACACAAGCGCAACCCCATCACCATGGAGAAGGTCTGCGGCCTGTCGCGCGTCGTGAAGGCCAACGCGCAGGTTGCCTTCGACAACGTCGCCCTGTGGCACGAGCGTGACATTTCGCACTCCTCTGCCGAGCGCGTCGCCCAGGCCGATAGCTTCATCGCGCTCGACCACATGTTCCAGTGCCTCATTCGCGTTATCGACGGCCTGCAGCTGTACCCTGCCCGCATGATGGCCAACCTCAATAAGACCCGCGGCCTCATCTTCTCCTCCAAGGTGCTGCTCGCCCTCGTCGACACGGGCATCACCCGCGAGGACGCGTACGCCATTGTGCAGGAGAACGCCATGGCAACCTGGCACGAGGTACAGGATTGTGTCTCCGGCCCTACCTTTAAGGAGCGTCTCGAGGCTGACCCGCGCTGCACCGTCAGTCAGGAGAAGCTCGACGAGATCTTTGATCCGTGGGACTTCCTCACCCGTATCGACACGGTCTTTGATCGTCTGGAGCAGCTGAGCTTCGAGTAGGTTCGGGCATAACGTTAGCTTTTTAGGGCGCTTTGCTGGTAATGTGTGTTGCCGGCAAAGCGCCTCGTTGCATTTAGGGAAAGACGGGGATAATAGTCGTCTCGAATAACATTCTGAGAGGGGATCGCATGATTTCGTTTGATTACAAGCCTCAGGGCGTGTGCGCTCGCAATATTCACCTTGATCTTTCCGATGACGGCAACAAGGTGATGGGCGTTGAGTTTACCGGCGGCTGCGACGCAATCTCAAGGCTATCTCCAAGCTGGTCGAGGGCGCTCCTGCCGATCGCGTAATCGAGGTTCTCGCCGGTAATACCTGCGGTATGAAAAAGACCTCCTGCGCCGACCAGCTTACACGCGCTATCGAGGCCGCTCGCACCGAGATCGCCTAATGGGTATCGCCGATCACATCAAGAACGGAATATCGCGTCGCGGCTTTGTACTCGGTGGGGCTGCCGCGGGCGCTGCCACGGTGCTTGCCGGATGCTCGAAAAAAACGGGCACCAGCGATGATGCCGCCGGCGAGCCGCAGGTTATCAAGGATGATTCCAAAATCATCTCGATTACGGATGAGTACGAGGCAGTCGACATCGATCTTGAGCGGCGGCGTCGTGGACGCTGCCTCTGGGTACGCTGCTGTACTACTGCGACGGCGATTACGCCGCGGCAATGATGGCGCCCGCATCGGCACTGCACGCCAACACGCTCGGTGTGCTCAACCTGGGCGATGGCTCGCTTACCACATTAATCGAGGATCCTATCGAGGGCACGGGATATGCATTCTACGATGTCCGTGCCGGCGACGGCGTATTCGCGTGGGTTGAGATGAACTTTGCCAATTCATCGTGGAAGCTCTACGCTCAAAATCTGTCGGGCGCTTCGCTCTCTGGCGACGTGGTTGAGCTCGATCGAGGTGGCAAGGACTACGATCCGCCGCTGTTTACGGCGTTCGGGGCATCAGTCATCTGGTATAAAATGCCTTCGGCAGGCGGCAATAAAACGAGTAGTGATTCGTTTTGCTATCGTCGCTCGCTTGATGAATCCAAGGCCGAGGTAATTTGGAAATCGACGGGCCGCTTTGCATCGGCCCCGCGCGCGAGCGACGGCATTTTGACCATCTCGCCGCGTGTCCGCAACGACGAGGGCGTCTACTACGGCATAACGGCAATCGATCTGACCGACGGCAACAACACCAAACGTGCCCAGCTAGTCCTTCCCTCGTCAGTCTCGCCTTTCGAGGCCGTATATATGGGCGATACCTTCGTGTTTTCTATCGAGGCGGCCTATAGTGGCGTGGGCAGCTGGGCAATATGGCACATATATCGGTAATGAGGGAGGGCCGTACCTCTTCCTGTCCCGCGAGCCGCTCGCATGTGCGGCTGGCAAGAAGAATAAATACCTTGTTAAGGTACAGGCGTCGCATTTCCTGATCGACACCTCTGCCAAGACCTATGGCTCGCTGCTGTCGCCCGACCGCGCTTTGGAGTATGGCGATTATCCAGCTACGGCGGGAAAATCGGACTCATTCCTTACGTACGCCACGGTGCGCAACAGCCAGGGTATACCAGAGACGGTCACTGCACGTCTATTCTCTCTTTAAGCTTAGAGGGGTTAAAAAGGCGCCAACAGGGGAATAAACGCGTTGTAATTGTGAGTACCGCCCGCCGAGCTGCCGCGTCATAGCGGCATCCGGCGGGCTCAGGTGCGTTAAAATGGGCTTGTTCTTAGCTAATTGAGACAGGGGGGCCGTGTTATGGCTTCAGATGCAAAAAAGATTCTGCTGGTCGAGGATGAGAAGGCAATCCGTGACGCCGTCGCTGCCTATCTCGAGCGCGAAGGCTACTGGGTTGTGGGCGTCGGCGACGGCCAGTCCGCGATCGAGGAGTTCGAGAAGCATCAGTTCGACCTGGTCGTGCTCGACCTTATGCTCCCCAAGATCCCCGGCGAGCGCGTTTGCCGCACCATTCGCGATACCTCGGATGTCCCCATCATCATGCTGACGGCTAAGGGCGAGATCGAGGACCGTATTATCGGTCTTGAGCTCGGCGCCGACGACTATCTGATTAAGCCGTTCTCGCCGCGCGAGCTCGTCGCCCGCGTTCGCGCTCTGTTCCGCCGTGCCCATCAGGCCGACGAGCCCGCCGTCGAGGTACTCGACTTCGGCGATCTGGTCATCGATATCTCGGGCCACAAGATCTTGGTCGAGGGCAAGGAAGTCGATCTGACGGCTTCCGAGTTCAAACTGCTCACCACGCTTGCCCGCCATCCCGGCCGTGTGTATAACCGCATGGAGCTGGTCGAGAAAGTGCTCGGGTATGACTTTGAGGGCTATGAGCGCACCATCGATAGCCACGTGAAGAATCTTCGCGCCAAGCTGGGCGATGATCCCAAGAAGCCAAGTGCTCTACACCGTCCATGGTGTCGGCTATCGCTTCGAGGCTCCGGCCAAGACCGATAAGTCGGACGAGAAATAGGGAAATCACATATGACACCTGCGCGCTTTGAAATCGGACAAAAGCACAAGCAGGAGAGCGAGGCGGGTTCCAAGGCTAGTTGGAACACGCCTCGTTCCGATTCACGGCCAACGATGAGCTATCCCTCGCGCATGGCACTTGCTTTTGCTCTGACATCGCTCATGACAGTATTGGTGCTGGTGGGCGTTGTCTCTGTTGTGTGGGGCACGGTCTTTTCGGATTACACACGCTCCAATATCGTCGAAATCGCAAATTCCGCTGCCGAGAAGTTGGCGACCTCATATGAGGAAAACGGCTCTTGGACCGCGGGAGAACTGCGCACGGTCGCAACGTCGAGTTTGGTTTCCGACGATCTGGGCATGCAGGTCGTCAATAAAAAGGGTGTGATCGTTTATGACGATTCCTGGCCCTCGGCAAGCGCCACCGCCGATGTACGCGAAAACCAGGCTACGACCGACGACACGAGCGGCAAGAGGGCATCGCATAGCCCGGTCTCGTCTGCTCCAACCGACTCCGATAGCGTTGCTAACGTCGAGATTGTAACGTCTTCCGGCGAGCATGTCGGACAGGTAAAGCTGTGGGCCATCGGCTCCGACGCTCTGCTCACCAAGGCGGACTCTGCGTTTAGGGAGAAGACCTTTAACGCCATGGCCCTCGCCGCGGTTGTTGCAATCTGCATTTCGGTCGTTATCGGATCGCTCGTGTCGCGCATGCTCACCAAGCCGATTCATCGCATCACCAGTACCGCAAAGCAAATCCGTGACGGCGACCTGTCGGCTCGCACGGGACTGCGCGGTGATGACGAGATCGATCAGCTGGGTGAGACCTTCGATGAGATGGCCACTTCGCTCGAGAAGGATATGAAACACGAGAAGCGCCTGACCTCAGACGTTGCACACGAGCTTCGCACGCCGCTTATGGCCATGCTCGCAACGGTCGAGGCCATGCAGGATGGCGTGTATCCCACCGACGATGAGCATTTGGAGACCGTTGCTTCCGAGACGCGTCGCCTGGCTCGTCTGGTGCAGCAGATGCTCGACCTATCGCGTATGGAAAACAGCACGGCTCCGCTCAATCTAGAACCGGTGGACATGGTTCCGTTCGTGCGATCGATTGTGAATGGCCAGGAGCGCCTGTTTGCCGACCGTGACCTGCGTTTGCGCTTTGCAGATGAGACGCAGGGCCACGATGACGTTGTCGAGGCAGATCCCGACATGATCACGCAATGTGTTATCAACCTCATGAGCAACGCCATGCGCTACACCCCCGAGGGCGGTTGGGTCGTGGTGTCGGTGCTCAGTGACCGCAGGCACGTCAGCATTGCCGTTTCTGATACCGGCATCGGTATTGCCAAGGACGATCTGTCGCGCATTTTCGGGCGGTTTTGGCGCGCCGATGCCAGCCGCGCCCGCGAAGCTGGCGGCCTGGGCGTCGGCCTCGCCGTGACCAAGCAGATTGTCGAGCGTCACCATGGCTACATATCCGTGGAGTCGGAGCTTGGAAAGGGTACGACTTTTACAATTCATCTGCCCCGCGAGCACACGGCAGACGCGGCATCTACTACAATGGAGCACTAGCTTTTCGCTATTCGGTGAAGGAGGGGCCGCGTCCCTGCCGCTCCGAGTTTGCGAAAACATGCGGGAAAGAACCCGCATTTCTGTCGTATTTAGGTAAGGAGTGACTCACGTGACAACGATGGAGCGTCGTCCGGATTCCCGTGGCAAGGTTCGTGATATTTACGATGCCGGTGAAAACCTGCTGATGGTCGCCACCGACCGCATTTCTGCGTTCGACTTCATTCTTCCCGACGAGATTCCGTTTAAGGGAGAGGTGCTCAATCGCATCTCGGCATTCTGGTTCGATAAGTTTGCCGACATCGTCCCCAACCATCTCGTTTCCATCGACCCGGCGGATTTCCCCGAGGAGTTTGCTGAGTATCGTGACTACCTCGCTGGCCGCGCCATGCTGGTTAAGAAGGCCCAGACGATTCCTATCGAGTGCATCGTCCGCGGCTATCTGACCGGTTCGGGCAAGAAGACCTACGACGAGAACGGCACCGTCTGCGGCATCCAGCTGCCTGAGGGCCTGACCGAGGCTTCCAAGCTTCCCGAGCCGTTGTTCACGCCGTCCACGAAGGCCGAGATCGGTGACCACGACGAGAACATCTCGTTCGAGCGTTGCTGCGAGATCGTGGGCGAGGACATCGCCACGCAGATTCGTGACCTTTCCCTCAAGATCTACAAGGCCGCTGCCGAGTACGCCGCGACCCGTGGCATCATCATTGCCGACACCAAGTTCGAGTTTGGTGTTATTGATGGCAAGGTCACGCTGATCGACGAGTGCCTCACGCCCGACTCCAGCCGTTTCTGGCCTGCTGCCAGCTACGAGGAGGGCAAGATCCAGCCTAGCTACGACAAGCAATTCGTCCGCAATTGGCTCAAGGCCAACTGGGATATGACGGGGGAGACCCCGCACCTGCCCGCCGAGGTCATCGATGGCACGTCCGAGCGCTATCGCGAGCCTTCCAGATCATCACCGGCTCCCAGTTCACAAGCATGAAGGAGAACGCATAAGTGAGTACCCGTAGCGCCACGAACAAGCGCACGCAATCCCACGAAGTTACCGGGGTTGCGCGCAAGTCTGCCGCATCTGCTAAGCCCGCCCGCCAAGCAGCGAGCTCCGTTCGCATCGTGCCGGCTTCGTCTAAGGCACGCCGCAAAGAGCTCGAGAAGGGCGAGAACCTCGAGGGCCTCTCTAAAGAGGAGAAGCGCGCCCGCAAGGCCAAGCAGCGCGCCAAGGAGGACCGCATCTATACGGTGTCGAATATCCTCCTCAAGCAGGACGAGGACTACACCAAGCGCCGTCGCATCTGGTGGATTGTGCTCGCCATTGGCATGGTGCTCGTCGTGGCAATTTGGGCCTCGCTGTACTTCGCTCCCGCTGGCATGGTGTCCAGCCCTGTCCAGATGGTCGGCATCGTTTTGTCCTATGTCATCATCCTAGGTGACTTTATCTACGACTTCGCTCGTATTCGTCCCTTGCGCAACATGTACCGCGCGCAGGCCGAGGGCATGTCCGAGAACAAGCTCAACGCTCTTATTGAGCGCGCGGCTGCCGAGGAGGACCAGAAGGACTCCAAGAAGAAGTAGCGTTTGCATACATACTTATCGCTAAGATATAAGGCGCGTCGTTTTTGCGGCGCGCCTTTTTACTGTTCTATAGATAGATGGAGTGGCACATGATTCGAGCTGCCCTGACGGTCGAAGAGGCTCTGGAGGGCATGAAGGCCCTGGAGCCCAAGATTAAAAACTACGCGCGCCTGGTCGTCCGCAAGGGCGTAAACGTCAAGCCCGGCCAGGAGGTCGTCGTTCAGTCTCCGGTCGAGTGCGCGCCGTTTGCGCGCGTGGTGGTCGCGGAGGCCTATGCTGCCGCCGCCGGCCACGTGACGGTCATTTGGGCCGATGATGCCGTGACGAGGCTCACGTACGAGCATGTCGAGAAAAGCTATTTTGAGCAGACACCCGAGTGGAAGCGCATGCAGCTGGATTCCTTGGCCCAGGATGGTGCCTGCTTTGTCTTTATCGAAGGTGCGGATCCTGCGGCCCTCAAGGGCATCGATCCAGCCAAGCCGGCCGCGGCATCAAAGGCGAGGAATACGCAGTGCAAAGTTTTCCGCCGTGGACTGGATTACAACATCAATCCGTGGTGCATCGCCGGCGCTCCGGTCGTGGCTTGGGCGCACGAGGTGTTCCCAGGAGACGCCGATGAGGTTGCAATCTATAAACTATGGAATGCGATTCTGCACACCGCGCGCGCCGATGGCCAGGACCCGGAGAGCGACTGGGAACTCCATGACGCCGCATTCGAAAAGAACCTGCGTTTCCTGAACGACAATCGTTTCGACTACTTGCATTACACCGCGGCAAATGGAACCGATCTGACGATTGGCATGACGAAGGGTCACGAGTGGGCCGGCGGCAAGGGCAAGACGCCCGATGGACACCCCTTCTTCCCCAACATTCCCACCGAGGAAGTCTTCACCTCGCCCGATCGCATGCGCGCCGACGGTATCGTGTACTCGGCCATGCCGCTCATCCACCACGGCAATAAAGTCGAAGATTTTTGGATTAAGTTCGAGGGCGGCCGCGTGGTGGACTACGACGCCCGCGTGGGCAAGGCAACGCTTGCGAGCATTATTGACACCGATGAAGGTGCCGCTCATCTGGGCGAGGTCGCGCTCATTTCCAAGAACACTCCGATCCGCGAAAGCGGCGTTCTGTTCTATGACACGCTCTATGACGAGAACGCTAGCTGCCATCTCGCGCTAGGTGTCGGTTTCCCCGAATGCATCGAGGGTGGGTATGACATGTCCAAGGAGGAGCTCCTGGAGCATGGCGTTAACGTCTCGAGCACGCACGTCGATTTTATGATCGGCACGGACGACATCGATATTACGGGCATTACGCCTGATGGACGTGAAGTTGTGATTTTCCAGAACGGCCAATGGAGTTGGGAATAGTCCCAGACCGTGGTACAATGCCACCCGCGGGCCGTTAGCTCAGCTGGCAGAGCAGGGGACTTTTAATCCCAAGGTCCAGGGTTCGAACCCTCGACGGCCCACCCAAAGATTGTTGAGACGGTCAACTTCGGTTGGCCGTCTTTTTGTCGCCCTTTCATGTTCGAACCCGTACTCTATCTATATATAAGAACGCTTGGCGAACAAAACCCGCCTTTTAACCGAACTGGGAAACAAATAGGACTGATGCCTTTGGAGTTAAAGTAGCGCTCCAGAGATGACCGATGT
>ENA-OQER01001201-OQER01001201.1-human-gut-metagenome-genome-assembly--contig:-NODE-1201-length-12942-cov-1.422162_pt1 | contig 12942 bp, 22 predicted proteins | sample MGYA00242797_ERZ504639 | MGnify/ENA primary metagenome ERZ504639 (study PRJEB26092, sample SAMD00036306) | human gut metagenome | host: Homo sapiens | study: EMG produced TPA metagenomics assembly of...
GCCTCGAAATCCACATCGACCGGCCACTCAACACCGTTATCACAGACGAAACAAGCAGAGCCGACAACGAACTCACCAGCAACGGCACCCGCACCGTAACCTTCATTCCCGTCGGCGCATCCTGGCAAACCTTCGACATCACACGCAACAACCGCTAAAACACCAGCAGCAAGCACGATTCCAGCATCGGTTGTACAGTAGTTCCCAGCTTGGCATAAGGAGTTTCCACAAAATGCAGACACTGGTGATCGACACCTCATACGGCTCAACCGTCGGCATGGTCGGACACGACCCCATCGTCGAAACCGACTCACGCACCCACGTCGAAAAACTACAGGTGAACATCGCCACAACCGTGGAACAAGCCGGCCTCAAACCGGAAAACATCGACCGCATCATCGTAGGCATCGGACCTGCACCCTTCACCGGACTACGCGCAGGAATCGTTGCAGCCAAAGCGCTCGCCTTCGCCACCGGTGCACAGCTTATCGGGCAGAATGTGCTTTCCCCGCAGGTGCTTGTGCGCAACGCGGAGCATGACGGCCGCCATCATCTGACGCTCGCCGTGAACGATGCGCGACGCAAGCAGCTGTATTTCACATTGTTGGATGGCAGCGGCTATGAGCCGGTGGCAGCGCAGGCGAAGACCATGACGCAAACGTGAAAACGGCTGTGTGGAAACCCTGATCGACATGGATATCGACTATCCCGAATCGATTGCGAACCGTGTCAACGAGGTACTGGAACGGCTTCGCCAGCCGATCCGAACGTGGAATATGTGGTCGACGTCGTCGGCCATGGAGCGGCGAAATACGCGCAATCGTGGGCAAGCCTTCCCGAAGGCGGCGAAGTGCGCGATCAGGCGCTGCTCGACGAGGGCGCGTCCGGATTGGAACGATTCGCGGCCTTCGCCACTTCGCAACAGTCTTTGGTGAATCCGGAGCCGGTCGAACCGTTGTATTTGCGCAGGCCGGACGTGTCGGTGCCGAACCCGTTGAAGCATGTGCTCAACCATGCCGGCGCGGAACGTACGGAGTGACGGTACGGGCATGATCGTTGACCATACGAACATCGACGAGGAGACCGTTGTGCCGCAGATGGCCGCGTTGGAAGCGGATCTGTTCGGCAGGGGAGCGTGGAGCGAGCGGTCGATTCGCCAGGAATTCCATGCGCCGGCGCGCACGTATCTGTTCGATATTGATGGTTGCGGGATTGCGAATTGCATTACCGCAGATGGTTCCGCTGCAAAACAGCCTGTCGTGCGCGGCTATGCCGGTTTCTGGTATGACGGCGACGATGCGGAAATCATGACGATCGGCGTCGGCAGACGGTTCCAACGGCAGGGAATCGCGGCTTCGTTGATGGAGGCGTTGATTGCGCGGGCACGTGAGCAGGGGGCCAAACGCATGTTGCTTGAAGTGCGAGTCGACAATACTCCGGCCTTGGCATTGTACGAACGGTTCGGTTTGCCAAATGGGATTGCGCAAACGCTACTACCAGCCCGAAGGCATCGACGCGTACACCATGAGCCTTGACCTTGAGCCGAGGATCGTCGGCTTCGCAGCAGCGGAACAATAAACAGAACAACCAAACGGAACAGCAAGCAAAGCAGCGAACGGAGCAGCAATGAGCGGACCAATTGTACTCGGCATCGAATCCACCTGCGACGAGACCGCGGCCTCGGTAGTGCAGGGGCGCACCCTGATTTCCAACGTCGTCGCATCCTCCATGGATGAGCACGCGCGTTACGGGGGTGTGATTCCAGAAATTGCGTCACGCGCCCACGCCGAAGCGTTCGTGCCATGCGTTTCCAAGGCGTTGGCCGATGCGAACATGACGTTGTCTGACGTCGACGCGATCGCCGTGTCCGCGGGTCCTGGACTTGCTGGCTGCCTCGCCGTTGGCGTGTCCGGCGCGAATCGCTTGCCTGGGCGGCGAATAAGCCGATTTACGGCATCAACCATGTGATCGGGCATATTGCGGTCACACAGTTGCAGTTCGGCCCGTTCCCCGAAGACACGCTCGCCTTGATCGTGTCCGGCGGACACACGTCCTTGCTGCATGTTGAGGATGTCGCACGTCATATCGACGTGGTCGGCACCACGCTTGATGATGCGGCCGGCGAATGCTTCGACAAGGTCGCTCGCCTGCTCGGTTTCCCCTATCCGGGCGGACCGCATATCGATCGTCATGCGCAGTTGGGCGACCCGCATGCCATCAAAGTGCCGCAGGGACTCACCCAAGGCAAAGCGGGCCAGCAGCATCCGTACGATTTCAGCTTTTCCGGCGTGAAAACGGCCGTCGCGCGTTGGATCGAGGAACAGCAGGCGCAAGGCAATGAGATTCCCGTCGATGACGTGTGCGCGTCGCTGGCGGATTCCGTGGCGACTGTACTCGCCAAGAAGGCGATGCGCGGCTGCGAGCAGTACGATTCGAAGACGTTGATTGTAGGAGGTGGCTTCTCCGCGAATTCGCAGCTTCGTGCCAAACTGTTGGAAGTCGGGCCGAGCATGGGGTAGAGGTGCGTGTGCCGCAGCTCAAACTGTGCACCGACAACGGTGCCATGGTGGCCATGCTGGGCGTCAACCTGGTCGAAGCGGGAGTGGCTCCGTCAAACCCGGATTTCGCCATCGATTCGGCCATGCCGTTGACGAAGATCTCCATGTAAGATTAGGCCGAAAGCATCGTATGGAAACGTTTTGCAAGTCGAAACACACATGTGACACGCTGAAGATTTGAAATCCACAAGTTTTGGTGTAGTATTTTTGTCTTGTGCACAGCGCATTCCTGCGTAGCTCAGTTGGCAGAGCATCCGACTGTTAATCGGACGGTCACTGGTTCAAGCCCAGTCGCAGGAGCCATTTGAAAGCCTTGGAAATCAAGGGTTTTTGTCATATTCGAGGAATCAACGAAGATGCCCATACAGCATCCCCGACTCAGAGGTGCAGGAAAAATGAGCTACATCCACATCACTGAAGAGAACATCGACAAGGAACATATCTGCTGTGCCATGTCCGGCAAGCAAAGCCTTGCGAAAAAAGAGTGGCTCAAGCAGCGTTTCAACGAAGGTCTCGTCTTCTATCGTAGCGAGGAACGAGGCAAATGCTTCATCGAATATATCCGGCGGAAAACGCATGGGTGCGATCGATGCGGACGGGTGGATCTATATCAACTGTCTATGGGTGGCCGGTTCTTTGAAAGGTCATGGACATTCCGGTAATCTGCTGAGCGAATGCATCCGAGACGCCAAAGAGCAGGGGCGCAAAGGCATTTGCATTCTCTCAGCCGAGGGTCGCAAACGAGAGTTCCTTGCCGATCCGAAGTTTCTGTCCTACAAGGGTTTCGAAGTGACCGACATATCTGATTGCGGCATCAATCTCATGGCCCTGCCTTTTGAAGAGAATGCGGAGCTGCCGAAATTCAAGGAATGCGCCAAGCATCCCGCGGTGGACGAAGACGGGTTCGTGCTCTACTACACCGATCAATGCCCGTTTACATGCTATTGGGTTCCGCGGGTGCGGCAAACGGCGGAAGAGCACAATATTCCATTCAAAACGATTCATATCACCGATAAAGAGACCGCCCAACGTACGCCCGCGCCGGTCACCACGTATGCGTTGTTTAGGGACGGCAAATTCCTCACCCAAGGCATCCAGTCCGACAAAAAGTTTCTGGCATTGGCCGGCTTGTAACGTCCTGAATCTTCCACAATGGGGGAATCTTCCCGCCAAGAAGGCAGTTGGCGTACGGATTGTTCCAGCGGGTGGGTGTTTTGGGGACTCGGGGAGGCGGGCTATTCTCTAACACGCATGCAGGAGACCTCGAATTTGCGCGTTTGACGGAGACTCTGCTATCGGTTGCGAGGATCCAGCGGATCATGGTCGTCGTAGAATGCGTAGATATCCAGACTAGGTTCTTCCACGGGCAAAACTTAAGATTTTCCCAGCAAACGGCGTTTACCATGAACACGCAAGCAAGAAAAACACGGCAAATCATGGAAGGGAGTCCATATGTGCACTGGTGTTCGTTTCTCCGACGATGAGGGAAACACATATTTCGGCCGTAATCTCGACTGGAGCTTCTCCTACGGCGAGACCATTCTGGTCACTCCGCGAGGCTACCGGTATGACTATGCGTATGGGGCCAAAGGCAAGAGCGAGCCGAATGCGGTGATCGGCGTGGGCGTGGTTATGGCCGATCGCCCCATGTATTTCGATTGCGCCAACGAGCACGGCTTGGCCATCGCCGGATTGAACTTCCCCGGATACGCCTCCTTCGCGCACGAACCGGTCGAGGGAGCCGAACGTCGCCACTTTCGAATTCCCGCTGTGGGTGGCACGCAATTTCGACAGTGTCGACGAAGTCGAAGAGGCGTTGAAGGACGTGACGCTCGTTTCGCAGGTCGTGCCCGGCCAGCAGGAGTCCTTGCTGCACTGGTTCATTGGCGATGGCACCCGTAGCATCGTCATCGAGCAGATGGCTGATGGCATGCATGTTCATCATGACGATGTGGATGTGCTCGCCAATCAACCGACCTTCGACTTCCATATGGAAAACCTGCGCAACTACATGTGCGTGAGCAACGAAATGGCGGAGCCGACCACTTGGGGCAAGGCGGAACTGAGCGCATGGGGTGCCGGCGTGAGCATGCACGGCATTCCCGGTGACGTGAGTTCGCCGTCGCGTTTCGTACGTGTCGCCTACACCAACACGCACTATCCACAGCAGAACAACGAGTCCGCCAATGTGTCTCGTCTGTTCCACACGCTGGCCTCCGTACAGATGGTTGAAGGCATGTCCAAGATGGGCAACGGCCAGTTCGAGCGCACGCTGTTCACCAGCGGTTATTCCGGAAAGACTAACACGTATTACATGAACACGTATGAGGATCCGGCGATCCGCTCGTTTGCCATGTCCGACTTCGACATGGATTCGAGCGAGCTGATCACCGCCGATTGATTCCGGGAATTTCGAGTTCGAAGATTCCGCAGTAATCGCACTATGTGCATGGCATAAAAGGACGCACGTCGCAGCCGGCGTTGCGTCCTTTTAATCAGTAAAACTGATGAGATTTGATTAAAAAAATTAAAATGGTCGAGGCATGCTGTCAAACGTACTTTCAGGCGTTTTCTTCGTTATGTTCCTTATGCGAGGAAGCGAATCGTGACAGAACACCTGACTTACGTAAAGCGCAATACATTCCCCAGGAACCGAAACCGGCGAATGCCACCGCGCTAAGCAGCTCGCAAATAGTGCCGATGATGCCTCGCGGGCTGAAGAACGTGAATGCCTGATAGTAGAAGAACAGCAGGTAGAAGTTGTAGACGATTCCAATCGCCAAAGCAGACAGAATGGTGACGCCGAGCGTCCAACGACGGTAGCGGAACAGTGCGAATACCGCTTCTGCGGCTGCCGCCTGCAGCAATGCGATTACCACCAGGCTCACACTGTATTTCGTGCCGAGTACCACCTCGACGAACGATGCGACCAAAAGCACGTAGGCCGAAGCTCCCGGCTTGCGCACGATCAGAGAGCCCAGCGTGGCGGGGAAGTAGAACAAAGCATGAAGTAGCGCCGCTGAACCAGGAAGAATCAAAGTCATCAACGGAAAAAGACCATACGACAGGCCGTCGAATACCCAAAACATCACTCCCGACATCACGCCGACCGCCGCGCCAACCGCGATATCGACCACACGCCATGTGAGGGCCTTGTGTATTCCTTGGTTTGTTTTCAAAGGCTGCCTTACCTGCTTCGACAGCTTCGCGTCTGTATTATGAATAACGGTTTTAGAGAATGCTTCGCCATAATGATAATGAATCCTTGCGTTGGTCGATGCCGTGCACCGTGAGTCGGAGATCGCGGCAGTCGCCGTGGGCCGTTCCTCGACCTGCGCGGCTCGGGCAGGAACGACGAAAGGTATTATACGACGTGTTGTTTGCCGAATACGCATCATGGATTCCCTGTATCCAAAATATCGTTACAAATATTACAAATCCGGGCGTACGGTCCAGTCCAGTACATCTAATCCGCACGATTTCATTCAACTCAGCAGCATAAGAGCTTTTTGTTGTGAGGTGGCATTCGTCCAAAACAGCGTGGTCTGATGTTCCTTACGATGAACACGTAAGTTACGCTTTGCAGACGCAACTTAGCTAATTGTCAGGATTACATGTTCTTTCGCTATGAGATAGCATGTAACACGCCAATTAGACTTCAAGCACTTTAAGTTTTTACAGTGCAGGGTATGAGCACTACAACATGGCATACGATTCGTGAAGCATCTATGATTTCCGGACTTCCCGAATCCACTTTGCGCTACTACGAGCAAATCGGTATCATTGCCCCGATCGCACGTGACCCAAGTTCTGGCCATCGCGCCTACACCGACGAAGACATTCAATCGTTGGTCACTATTTCCTGCTTGTCTGCGACTGGCATGCCGCTTGACGCCATGCGCGAGTATCTGAAAAACCGTTTCGACGGAACCGAAGGTGCGCGCAGGCAAATGGCGCTACTGGACGCGCAGGCGTTGCGTTTGGCCGCAAAAGCCGAAAGCATCCGCATGCAGCAAGCCTATGTTTCCCTTAAAACATTGTATTGGCGTGCCGTGGCGGAAGGCCATGACGACGAAGCGCAACGACTTCTGGAGGAAAACCACGATGTCATCGAAACAGTGAAAAAACAGATTCGTAGCAAGGCTGACGCATAAGTCGAGGCGTCATCGCAGACGTTACCTTAATTCAATTCGTATAACAAAGGAGCAACTCATGAAGGCAGCGATCTTCAAGGGAGTCAAGCAGATGGCATGCGAAGAGCATGCGAACCGACCATCATCGATGGGGGAGACGCATCATCCGCGTGGTACGCGCATGCGTGTGCGGATCCGACCTGTGGTTCTACCGCGACGGCAGCAAGGAACCCAACACTCAGGCCGGACATGAGGCCATCGGCGTGGTCGAGCAGATCGGCGACGACGTGACCGTGGCCAAGCCGGGCGATTTCGTGATCGTACCGTTCCCGTTCAGCTGCGGCAAGTGCCCGGTATGCAAGGCCGGTTTCGAATCCAGCTGCCCCCACGGCGGATATTTCGGAGACGAGGGATTGGGCTGTCAGGCGGAATACCTGCGCGTTCCCGAGGCCGATGGCACGCTGGTGGTCGTTCCGGGCGACGCGAAGAGCTTCTCCGACGAAATGCTCGCATCGCTGCTCACCCTCTCTGACGTGATGTCGACCGGTTACCATGCGGCTGCTTCCGCCGAAATCAAGCCGGGAGACACCGCAGTCGTGTTCGGCGACGGTGCGGTCGGCCTGTGCGGAGTGCTGTCCGCCAAGCTGATGGGCGCCACCCGCATCATTTCCATGAGCCGCCATGCCGACCGCCAACGTATCGCACGCGAATTCGGTGCCACCGATTTCGTGGAGGAACGTGGCGACGAGGCCGTAGCCAAGGTACTGGAAATGACTGATGGTTACGGTGCCGACGCGTGCTTGAATGCGTAGGGTCCGCATTGTCGAACGACACCGCCATGAAGGTTGCGCGTGCGGGCGCTGTAGTCGGACGCGTTGGCTTGCCGCACGGCGTGGAAGCCGATATTCCAGGACTGTTCTACCGCAACGTTGGTCTGCGCGGCGGTCCGGCACCGGTGCGCACGTACGATCTGCAGCGACTGCTCAAGGAAGTGCTCGACGGCAACATCAATCCCGGCATCGTCTACACCTCCGAATACACGCTCGACGATATTCAGGAAGCGTACGCGGCCATGGACGAGCGCCGCACCGTAAAGTCGCTGCTGCGCATCAGTGAGGTCTGAGCAATATACCGACGATAGAATAAGCGCAAATCAAACGAAAGGAAGCAAATCTTGTTTGAAGAGCTGCACAAACGGATGAATTCGTTCTGGAATAATGACAGGACATTGTCGCAAACCGATCCGGAATTCATTGAATTCTTCTCGAATTTCGCTTATGACGAAGTGGTGAACGAACCGGGAGCAAATCATCCTGATTTGGATGACAAAACCCGCTCTTTGGCCATTCTTGCCGTGCTGGTCGGATGCCAAGCTTGGATGCTTTCGAAATGATGCTGCCGGTGGCCTACGAAACCGGACTGTCGTCCATCGCCATCAAGGAAATGGTGTATCAGGCGACCGCATACTGTGGTTTCGGCAAAGCCCTGCCGTTCCTGAAGAGACTCAACAACTTCCTCGGCGCGGCCAACGTGCATCTTCCGCTTGAACCGCAAGGCACCACCACGCCGGAAACGCGTGCCAGGGCGGGCGAAGACAAGCAGATCGAAATCTTCGGTGAAGGAATGCGTGGATTCACGCAATCCGGCCCCGAAGATACGCGACACATCAACAAGTGGCTTGCCTGGCAACTGCTTCGGCGACTATTACACGCGCGGTGGCTTGAGCACGCGTGAGCGTGAAATGATCACGTTGTGCTTCCTTGCCGCGCAGGGCGGTTGCGAGCCGCAGCTGACGTCTCATGCGAGGCCAATATGGGCGTAGGCAATGAGAAGGCATTTCTGATTGCCGTTATTTCGCAGTGCATGCCGTATATCGGGTATCCGCGTACGCTGAATGCGATTCGTTGCATCAACGATGCAGCGGAGCAGATGCAAGGCTGATTGCGGTAGGATTTCGTTCGCTTCAGTACGAAAGGGGCTGTTTGCCAGTCACGATTGGATTGGCAAACAGCCCCTTATATTGTTTTTTACAAGCGCGCTACGCGTGTGCGAGCATCACTCGCCCCATACGTCCTTGGCGACGGACTGAACGAGCGCGATCTTGGCCCACTGCTGCTCTTCGGTAAGCTTGTTGCCTTCCTCGGTGGACGCGAAACCGCACTGGGTGGACAGGCACAAGCGGTCAAGCGGCACATACTGGGCCGCTTCGGCAATGCGAGCCTTGATCACTTCCGGATCCTCAAGTTCCGGCTTCTTGGAAGTGATCAGACCGAGCACAACCTTCTTATCTCCGGAAACCTTGGCGAGCGGCTCGAAGTCGCCGGAACGATCATCGTCGAACTCAAGGTAGTAGGCGGCGACGTTTTCCTTGCCGAAAAGCACGTCGGCCACAGTGGCGTATCCGCGGCGGAGCACGTGGAGTGATAATTGCCACGGCAGTCGTGCGTGGTGATCACCAGATCCTCTGGCAGATCCTCGATGGCGGCGTTGTTCATGGCGGCATACTGTTCCTGCATGGCGGCGAACTCATCGGCGGTGTAATGCTGGTTGAAGTTCGGATCACAGAACATGCCCCACGTGCAGTCATCCAGCTGAACATTGCGGCAGCCGGCTCATACAATGCATGATCAGACCATGGAAGGCCTTGGCGTTGTCGTCGGCAAGCTCGTCGTAATCCTTCTGGGTGTCGCCGTAGAACTCGTGCACGGAAGCGATGTTCTCCGGGCGGAACAGCTCCGCATACAGCTGTGCCGGAGCCGGAATGGTCTGGCGTGCAATGGCGGTGTCGTCTTCGAACTGCTTGATGAACTTGAAATGCTCAACGAACGGGTGGGCCGGGTCGAAGGCGATCTTGCTGGTCAGGCGTGCGGATTCGGCGCGGGTCTCCTCATCGTGGAAGAAATAGCCCTTGTCCATCGACACCTTTTCCACGCCGGCGAAGCCCCACATCGCAGTTCGGAGATGCCACCACGCCACGGCGGAAGTTCACCGTCGGTGATGACGTGCAGACCGGCAGCCTTCTGCTTGGCGACCAGTTCGGTAATGGCATTATCTTCCACGGCCTTGAGTGCGGCCTCGTCAATCTTGCCTGCTGCGAAATCGGCGCGAGCTGCTTGAGTTCTGCCGGACGCAGGTATGAGCCGACCACGTCGCGCGGAACGGCGCGTTCTGGGAATACGTCATTGGATGCTCCTTGTTGTGCTGTCAGTGAAAATACCTAGGGAAGACTAGTCAATCCTTCAGAAAAATGCACGATTACGTCGGGAATATGAGACGGGCGCATTATAGTGTTTTGCGATTGAACGACATATGATTCGGGGGTTTGATATGAGTGATGGGACCGGGCGGCAGGCAATGGCAGCGCAAGTGTACGTCGGATAATCCGAAATCCTCCAATCAGGAATCATCGAAAAAGCCGAAAACGCTCGGCAAATATCTGTTGGTGTCGGCAACGCAAACCATTGTGGAATTCGGATCGTTCACCTTGCTGCATGTGCTTTCCGTACCATCCGCCATCGCGAACGGCGTGGCCATCGTGCTGTCGGCTTCGTACAACTGCCTGATGAACCGCAATGTCACGTTCAAATCGTCCAGCAATTTCGGCCGTAGCGTGGCTTTGTTCATGCTGCTGTGGGTTTGGAATTACCTGTTCGGTTCGATCATGCTGGCATGGCTGCCTTCCGCATTCGGATGGAATGCGGTGTTGGTGAAGTTCCTGACTATGGCATGTCAGTTCGCGTGGGGCTATCCGCTGTGCAAGGAAGTGATTTTTCGCTGAACCTGCAAGCGTGTCAATCCGGGTGGCACCCTATGACAGCACCCTATGTATGATTGAATATGTCTTGTATTAACTCCAGAAAGAAATGGAAAGGCAATGAACGAATCGCAAGATTCCAACGACAGTAGTACGAGCAATCCGAACGATATTCGCCAACAGGAGGCAGAACATCAAGGAGCGGCCGTAAAAGCGGCGCTCGGAGCCAACATTGGTGTGGCCATCGCCAAGCTCGCTGCGGCGTTCTTTACCGGATCGTCCGCGATGCTTTCCGAATCGGTGCATTCCATCGCCGACTGTTCCAACGAAATCGTGCTCATGGCAGGCGGTCGCTTCTCCAAGCATAAGACGGACGGCGATCATCCGTTCGGTCTGTACCGCGCCAAATATCTCGCTTCGTTCGTAGTGGCGACGCTGCTGTTTTTCGTCGGTGGTTTCTTCTCCACTTCGGAGGCGGTGAAGAAATTGTTCGCCATTGCCGAAGACCCCGCACTGCGTGACGTCAACCAGATGGAACTGCTGGTGGCGTTTATCGTGGTGTTTATCAGCGCTTGTTTGGAAGCTACGGCCTGCATCAAAGCATCAAGGAAGCGAACGAGCGTATGGAGCGCACGGGTGTGGCCCATATGGGTGTGTTCCGTTTTGGAGGCGTACTAAGTCGGCGGAGCTTGCGTCCGTCATTATGGAAGACACGCTTGCTTTGATCGGCTTGGCATTCGCAGGGGCTGGCATCGGTCTTGCGATTCTGTTTGATAATGAGATATTTGATGCATTCGGCGGTTTGATGGTTGGTCTTGTATTGATTGCGGGATCGTTGCTGCTCATGTTCAAATCCGGTTCGCTGTTGATTGGTGAGGCCGTCGATTCGGATACGCGCAAGAAGATTGAGCAGGCTGTTATTTCAACGCCTGGTGTGGAACGACTGCTGAATATGCAGACCGTGCATATGTCCGAGGATGACATTCTGCTGTGCGTCAAGGTGCAGACCAGCAAGCTCGACCGCGATTACGATGTTGAAACCGTGAACAAAATCGAACGAAGCGTGCGTACCGCGCTGCCGTGGTTCCGTTTCGAAATCTACGTAGAGCCGACCTCTACCGCGCCGACCACAAAATCGTCTCGTAGTGGTGTGCAGTGTACCTATGGTTATGAGACGTAGAGTATGAGGCGACGATACGGTTTTCAGGAGGAGCTGGCATTCCGATGAGTTCGGAGTGCCAGCTCCTCCTTTTCATGTGCTTTCTTGTTATGCGTCTCCTTGAGCCCATACATATGCATCCTTTCCAACATCCGAGCTTTAGCCTCATCAACCTCGGCGCGAGTAATGCCGCTATCCAGTATGAACTGCTCAATGCTATAGCTCATTACATTTCCTTTCGTATGATTCCTCTAATCTAATGGATTACCCCCATATCTAATAGATCGTAAAACCCGTTTTCTTGAAGCAAAGGCGTCTAGGTGGAGGTATGTCTCGGATGCGATTGGTTTGTTTATCTCGAGATGTGAGACACACTTACCCCCCCCTAAAGTGGTAGGGTGGGTGGTGCATTCGGGGACGCATGCGCCCCTGTCATAACGCTCCGGGAGACAGGATGGAGAAAATGGAGAATATGGAGAATCCGAAGAAACTGGCCGTTGCGACCATCGCAGGCTTGACCGAGGTGGCCGGTATGGCCGCGCCCGCCATGGCAGATGAGACGGCCGCCGATCCGATGGTGGGCCAGACCCAGTCGGCCGATCCGACGAAGGATGCGCTCGACAAGGCCAACACGGCCGTATCCGAATCCCAGACCGCTTATGATAATGCCCAGCAGAATGTGCAGGACGCTCAATCCAAGGTGGATGATGCGTATGCTTCCGACCCGGCCACGAATGCGGCGCAGTCCGAACTGGATGCCGCCCAGTCGGCTAAGAAGGATGCCGACCAGTCGGCGGCTGCGCGCAGCCGATGTGGATGCCGCCCAGGCTGCTCTGGCTGAAGTGAACGCCACGCTGAAGACAGCCGAAACCGCATTGGCCACGGCGAAGTCCGACGCGGAATCCGCGCAGGACGCGTACGACAAGGCCCACAAGGTTGTCACCCCGTCGAAGGATACGACCATCACGGTTGATACTCCGGACAGTGCGAACAGGGCGAACAGGGCGGCCGTGAAGACCTCCACGCAGGCCAAGCTTGGCGACACGGGCGTGGACGTGATGGAGACCGCCGTGTTTACCATTATGGCCGCCGGTACCGCCGGAGCCACGCTCATGCTGAAGCGTCGTGGTGACGGCCGTTACGGTCTTATGGCACGCCACGCCAAGTAGGTTTTTGCCATAAAATCCTAGAAAATGATGTGCGGATGGGAACGAACGATTCCCATCCGCCTTTTCCTAAAACGTATGTGACATAACTCATCGAAAGCACAAGTATGCAGGGAAAACTATCTGAAGTTTCCAACCCGAATATAAGCGATGCCGGGTCAAAGAATGTAAC
>ENA-OQER01001202-OQER01001202.1-human-gut-metagenome-genome-assembly--contig:-NODE-1202-length-12941-cov-1.666771_pt1 | contig 12941 bp, 15 predicted proteins | sample MGYA00242797_ERZ504639 | MGnify/ENA primary metagenome ERZ504639 (study PRJEB26092, sample SAMD00036306) | human gut metagenome | host: Homo sapiens | study: EMG produced TPA metagenomics assembly of...
TAAAGGTGTATCAATTTTCAGTGACGGAGTGGGTAGAAGAATAACCCTGATTGTGTGAAAGAGCTGGTAAAAAGAGGGCATGATCTGGGAAACCACAGTGAGCATCATTATGACATGACGACAATTTCCCAGGAGGAAAAAGACAGTGAATTAAAAACTGTGCATGATAAGGTAAAAAAACTGACCGGTTATGAGATGTATCTGTTTCGGCCGCCTTATGGGGCTTACGACAATGATGTGATCAAGACGCGTACGCCATGCATTATTATCCGATTCAGTGGTCAGTGGATAGTCTGGATTGGAAGAATTATGGTGTGGATTCTATTATCACGACGGTTTGCAACCATAAAGCACTTGCACCGGGAGCCATTATCCTCTGTCACAATGGAGCAAAGTATACAGCGGATGCATTGGATGCCATGCTGACCAATTTAGAGGAACAGGGTTACAAGATTGTGCCCATCTCGAAGCTGATCATGAAGAAAAATTATCATATGGATGCGACAGGAAAACAGATTGCGGATGATGCCAGAAAGCAAAAGACGACGGAGGCGGTAATACATTGAGTTGTGTATTTCCCGGATTTTTGGTTATTGAAACCAACAGATATACGGATTTCCCTTTTCGAAACATTTCTGTTCTACATAAAAACCTGCTGAAAGAACCAGACGGGACATATAAAGGATAAAGGTCGAAAAATATCCCAGTGAATAAGGAAAGTGGGATATATAGACAGGAGAGTGAAAAAATGTCCTGCTGTGGCAGCGGTATGGGACATATAGACAAAACGATAACAAAAAAGTCCTTCTGAAACAGTCAAATGGGACATATAGACGTAAAGGTGATAAAAAAGTCCTATTATGACATTTACAAGGGACATAACAAACAGTTTTTTTCGTATATGTCCTGACTGACGAGAAAATGGGGATATAATATAAAAATTTTCCTCTATATGTCCTGTTTTTCATGAAACTCATATTCTAGAAGTCAGAGAAGGGATTATGGGCAGAAAATATCAGAGAACGTAACGATACATAATATTTGCTTCTGGATAAAAACGAATTTCACATTGACATATCTTTTCGGGGGGGGGGAGAATCAATATGTAAAAAATATTATTTAAAATAAGGAGGAAATGATTATGAACAAGCTGAAAAAAGCGGTGGTAATGGTTTTAGCATTGGCAATGGTTTTAACATGTGCCATGGTAACACCGGTGCAGGCTGCGGGAAAACTGAACAAGAAATCGGTTTCTATTTATGAAACAGAGACAGTTTCACTGACTGTGAAGGAGTAAATCCGTAAACTTGGAAAACTTCCAATAAGAAGATTGCCACTGTTGATAAAAAGGGACTGGTAAAAGGCGTAAAGAAAGGCACCTGTACTGTTACAGCAAAGGATACAAAGACAAAAGCTGCATATTTATGTAAAGTTACCGTAAAAGCAGCAAAATCACTTGGAATTGCAGCAAAGGATATTAGTGTATTCACTGGTGGAGAAACTATTTCTTATCCGGGAGAGGAAATCAAGGGCGCAACTTATGTACTGGATGGAAAGAAACTCGGGAAAAAGGATTACAGTACATGGACAGATAAGGATGGAGAGCGTGTAGTTTCTTATGTTACACTTACAAAGAAACTTACAGATGGAAAACATACCTTTGCTATCCAGAAAAAGGGTTATAAGACAGTAACAAAATCCTTCAAATTTACAGCATTAAAGGTTGATGGAATGTTTCCGGACGGAGAAGAGCCTTGGGTATCTGACGGAACCCTGTACGTTATCTGTACACCAAAGCTGGATGGAAAAGATTTTGTGATTAAAGTAGATGGTACAGAAGTAAAACCTAAGGATGCTTTCTTAAATGGAGATGGTGTATTTGTTATCTGGGTGGATGCTACAGGACTTTCCGCAGGAGAGCATAAGGTGAGCGTTACCGCAGAAGGAATTCCGGATGGAGAAGCTTCATTTACAGTAAAGTAATATATCTGAATTTCAAAGGATATGAATCATTGTCAGGAGGATGACTATGAAACAAATGAAAAAACTGCTTGCATTTGTACTGGCATTTGCGATGATCATCACGATCTATCAGCCATCAGCGGCATATGCAGCAACCAAAAAAACAAGATTAAATGCAAAGACAATGACACTTCAGGTGGGACAGAAAAAGACCCTGAAAGTAAAGAATGCAGGGAAAAAGGCCAAATTGAAGTGGTCCAGCAATAAGAAATCCATTGCAACCGTTTCCAAAAAGGGAGTGGTAAAGGCAGTAAAAGCCGGAAATGCTGTCGTTACCTGTAAGGTAACAACAAAAAATGGCAAGACAACCAAACTCACTTGCAAGGTTGCGGTTAAGAAAACAGCAAAAGTTACCAGCTTGACCGTTGGTTCTCAGAGCGAACTGGAAAAGGCTCTGAAAAACAAAAATGTTACAAAGATCACAGTTGCGACACAGGGAGCCGTTACATTTACGGTACCACAGGGCAATTACAGTAAGGTAGATCTGGTGATCAACGCGCCGAATGCGGATGTTGTGAACAACGGAAATTCAAGTCTATTGATATTCAGGCAATCAAGCCGAATACCTACCGCGAGAATGCAAAAGGAAATGTTATTACGGTCAGTGCAACAGGTGATGCACGTGTGATTGTTGAAACCGGTGCTACCGTTGCAAAAATTATGGTTTCCGGATCAAAGGGAAATGTAAAACTGGTGGTAGATGGAACCCTTTCCGGCATTACGATTGATGCTCCGGTGAATGTGACTGTAGAAGGAAAGACAACCGTAGCAGTACCTGTTACCGTAAATGAAAAAGCGGCAGGTGCAAATGTAACTTCCAGTACACCGGTAGAGGTAAAGGCAGCAGCGCCGATCGCACTGAACCTGACCAAAGGTGCAGAGGGAAGTAAGGTAGAGACCACATCTGATAAAGCAGAAGTCACCGTAAAGAATGAGACAACACAGGCAGTAACGGTTACGACTCCGGCAGGAAGCAAGGATGTGGCAAAGGATACCACTTCAAAAGTAGATAATGCAGGAAAAGTTACGGATGTAGCAGACAATACAGATGCCAATAATAATGGCGGTGGCGCAACAGGGGGAGTTCATCTTCCGGAGGAGTGTAACTCCGACTCCTTCTGTTGGAAAAATGGATAAGGCACAGAATGTTGTAAAAAATATTGAAAAGAATGAATTGTCTGCATCTATATCAGCATTACAGAACCCAATGATTTGTCAGAAAGTTTTGTTTGATAAAATTCAGAAAAAATTCAATGAAGATGAGGAACTTAAAGATATATACTTTGAAGTTTCTTATGATAAGACAACAGAGAAAAATGATTCAAAATTGACTGCATCTATGTGGGTTACAATTTATGGAGAGAATGATGAAGGATATGAGTTATATGATGATGTGACATTTGTATGTACAGAATCTGAAATTCAGGTATCTGCGCCTGAAATCAAACATATTTTGAAACATTCTCTGGTGGTAGCAGTTGAGCCAACTTATGAATATGCTTGTGTTACTAGCGGTACAGCAATTTCCACTATAACAGAGGATGAGTGGGTACAAGGAAATGAGTCGGATGATTTTGGATGTTATGAAATGTCCGGTCTTAACGAAAATACAGAGTATGTTGTATATAAGAGAATTATTGGTGTAGATGAGTATTACGGAAGTACAACAGTTACAACAACAGGTGGAAAAGAAACTGTTTGTCTTGCAGAAGCCGATGGTAAAAAAGAATTTAAGTTTGAAAATGTGAAAACAACATCTTTAATTCGTATTCCGTTGGATGGACTGAAAACAGCATGCTATGGTTTGCCGGAAAATAATGGTGAACATGGAAGTTTCGAATTTGCCTGTGATGATTCTGCACTGAATGATAGTCTGAATGGTGCATATACTTCTTTGGAATATTCGAAAGAAGAAAATGTTTTCTTTACATTTGAAGTTCCGGAAGACTTGAAAGCTAGAACATATGTGGTTAAATTTAATTATTATTTTGGCTGCAGTGTTCGGAAAAGTGATGGTGAATGGGACGAGTACACGAGCAAGAGTGATCCAATTCCATATACCGTTACATTTACTGTACAATAATTGAATCAATATTCAGTGAAAACTGTCCATCCATAACCGGTGGGCAGTTTTTTTTACTTGCAGAAAAAATTTATTATTTTTTGAAGGGAATCTCAAAAGTATAGGGGGGTACCTAAAATTTTTTTGGGAGCAATGAAATAGAGAGAAAAATAGATTTATAAAAATTTAATTTGCTATCAGAATCAATATCTTTTACAATAAAATCACATACGTTCTTTTGGGGAGATTTTTTGATGGGGATTTTTATGTAAGAGGAGGTTTTATTTGAACACAGAGATAAAGAATGCCATACAGGCAGCTGATAGCGAGGCACAGTATGATGAAAGCGCAAAGCGTCTGTTAGCACAAAAGTATGTATTGGCTCACATTTTAGTTAGAACAGTGGAAGAATTTCAAGGGATGGAAATCGAAAAAGTAGTTTCCCTGATAGAAGGAGATCCATATATCAGCAAAATACCGGTTGCATCCGGACTGACCAACAAGGACAGGAATGTGGAGGGGAAAAGGATTGTAGGACTAAATACAGAAGCAGGAGAAAGAAATGAAGGACTGGTTCGATTTGATATTATTTTTTATGTGCGAATGAGAAACGGGTTGGCACAGATGATTATCAATGTGGAAGCCCAAAAAGATGAACCCGGTTCCTATCAGATTTTAAACCGCGCTATTTTTTATGTAAGCAGACTGATTTCTTCACAGAAGGAACGGGATTTTGTAAAATCAAATTATAATGATATAAAGACAGTCTATAGTATATGGGTTTGTATGAACATGCCGGAAAACAGTATGTGTCATATTCATTTAACAAAAGAAGATTTACTCGGAAAACATAATTGGAAAGGGAATTTGAATCTGTTGAATATTGTTATGATCGGCTTGACGAATGCGCTTCCGCAGCGTCATAATGAATATGGCTGCATAGATTGTTATCTGCCATGTTTTCCAGTGAATTATCACAACAGCAAAAAATGAAAATTATGGAACAGGAATATCATATTCCAATGGAAGAAAAGTTTTTAAGGAGGAAGTGAGTATTATGTGTAATTTGAGTCAGGGCATTAAAGAAGCTGGAATTGCTGAGGGGAGAGAAGCCGGAATTGCCGAGGGCCAGCAAAGAGAAATTGAAAAAGTAATTTTAAATATGCATAAGAAAAGGGTACTCGTTAGAACAGATTATGGATGCAACGGAATTGGAAGAAATTGAATTAAAATCCATGATAAAAAAATTGAAGTAAAGCATCTCAAGGGCATTGGTAAAAGTGTTTACAACCATCTGAAAAAATATAGGCAAATACCTTATAAAAACTGGCAATAAACAAAAAAATAACAAAAATACAGGGATAATTGCATAAAATATCAAAAAAAGGCGCAGGAATTTGTTACACTGCACCTTTTTATTTTGTGCAAAATATCTTTTTTACAACAAAAATATATGTGAAATGTGTATAAAATGATGAGAAAAATGTTGGGATCTCCGTCAATTGAATAAACGGTTGCGCACGTGCTATATTAGGACTATCAACAAAACAAACGGTTGCGCAATACGATAGATCTGGTGAAAAGGGAGAGGATATCAGAGCTGTCGTATTTGTGTCAAAAGAGGGAGGATCGTGTATGAAAGCGAAAAAACATTGGAACAGGAGAGTGCTCAGTTTTCTTCTGGCACTTGCATGGTAGTGACACAGCTTGGGGTGTGGAATGTCGGGAAGGAGAGCGTGCAGGCTGCGGAGGATTCAGTTATTTATTCGGATGATATGGAAAATGATGCTGATGAGAACTGGGATGTTGCATGGAAAACCTTAGAGGGTGTTACAGTAGAAAGAAGTGCAAACCAATGGGCAAAGAATAATGTTACCAAATGGTGGGTGTTTAAATCACCTGTTGAAAATCAAGTAACAATTACTAGAAAAATACAAGTTACTTCTGGCAGTTATATTGTATCTGTGGATATGGACGGAGGAAATGTTTCTGGAAATATACAGATTAGGGAAGAAAACAATACGCAGTCCAAAGAACTTCTTTATGGTGATTGGGATAATTTTAAGACAACGACGGATACTGTAAAAGTAGAGAACGATTCAGAAATAACTATACAGATCAGAGTTGATTTGCAGGCGAGTGGATGGTTTGATCTAGATAATTTTAGTATGGTTAAAGCTTTAGAAGATGATAATGATACTGACAATTCCACTGAATACAATCTGCAGATCACAGCAGATAACACTACAGTAGAAGCAGGTGATACAGTTAGTCTGACAGCCGTACTGAAAAAGGGACAGACTGAAATCGCCGATTTAGAAGCAGCAGGGCTGCATCTGTACTGGTGGAATAATACAACAAACAGTTCCGGTGAATTTATAAATTATGATGAAAGTAATGGTTATTCACTCACCTTGCAGACAACTTTAGGAACGCTTGGAACCAACGAAATTCAGGCAAAACTTCAGGACGCAGAGTGGAAGGATATTGTGATAAAGAAAATAGAAATTACAGTGAACGAGGCATCCAACAGTGTAAAAGATGCACCGATCGATGTAACAAAAGTAAACAATTTGTCTTCTGATTTTATCATGGGAATGGATATCTCCTCCATGATCTCTGAATTACAGAGCGGTGTGGTATACCGTGACTATGACGGAAACGAACTGAAAACACTTGATGATATCTGCAGGTTTATCAAAGAGCAGGGCATCAATCACATTCGTGTCCGTGTATGGAATAACCCGTATGATGCCAATGGCAACGGCTATGGCGGAGGAAACAATGATGTGGCAAAAGCAAAGGAATTTGCAGATGCATGCCGTAGTGCCGGACTGAAAATGTTAGTTGACTTCCACTGTTCTGATCTGTGGACAGATCCGGGCAAGCAGCAGGAACCGAAAGCATGGAAAGGTTACACCCTTGAACAGAAAAAAGAGGCATTAAATACTTATATCACAGAATCCTTAAATACCATTGATCCATCAAAAGATGTTGTGGATATGGTGCAGGTTGGAAATGAGACAACGGGCGGGTTTATCGGTGAGACAAATGTCAGCAATATGTGTGTATTATTTTCAGCGGGCGCAGCCGGTGTAAAAACGTACAATCCGGATGTCAAAGTCGCCATCCATGTGGAAAGCCCACATAAGCGAACCATGGTAACATGGGCAGAAAATCTGCAGAACAACAATGTTGATTATGATATTCTTGCCACCAGTTATTATCCATACTGGCATGGAACATTAGATAACTTAAAACAGCAGTTTGAGACGGTAAAGAATACATATTGTAAAGATGTGATGGTTGCGGAAACCAGTTATGCTTATACGTTAGAAGACAGTGACGGACATGCCAATACAGTGCGTGTTGGAAATAATGATAACGGAGCTGACACAACGGAGCCATTTACCGAGCAGGGACAGGCAACTGCAATCCGCAATCTGATTAATACGGTAAATGAAGCTGGCGGACTGGGTGTATATTACTGGGAGCGGCATGGCTGACCGTCGGAAATACCAAAGGACTTACCGGAGATGCATACAATGCACAGGTAAAGGAAAATCAGGAAAAGTGGGAAAAATACGGAAGCGGATGGGCTTCAAGCTATGCCAACGAATATGATTCGAAAGATGCAGGCAAATGGTACGGCGGTTCGGCCGTTGACAATGAAGCATGTTTTATCCGGATGGCACGGCAACCCCTGCACTTCATGTATGGAATTATGTAAAAACGGGTGCTGTTTCGAATCTGGTAAGTGTAGAAGGATTTGATTCTGCACTGACACAGACGATTACTGCAGGCAGTGATTTTACACTTCCGGATTCCGTGGAAGTTACGTATTCCGATAGCAAAACACCGGTAGCAGAGGCGGTTACCTGGGATGAAGCATCTGTAAAAAAGGCGGATATGTCAAAGCCCGGAACTTATCAGATTTCCGGTACAGTTTCTTTGAGCAAAGAAATTACAAGAGGTGCTTATAAAGGAAAAACCAGTGTAGATGTTACACTTACTTTACAGGTAAAATATGCAAATCTGATTACAAATAAAGAAGCGGTTGAATTTGACAGTGGAGAATACTTTACCGTAGACGGAACCACGTTCAAGGGAATTCCTTCCGCAGAGAATGCAAAGAGCGGAAAAAACAGTATGGGCTGGTACGGAGCATCCGCAGCAAATGGTTCTGTTACATATAAGAAAGCAATTACGCTGGAAAAAGGAACCTATACATTGGAAGCATATGCCCAGGGGGCACAGTCAGATGTAACCATGCAGATATTAAATGCAGAAGATGACAGTGTATTATTTACCGGCGAAGCCACAGCAATGACCGCATGGGGAGACTGGCATACACCGAAGGTAACTTTACACTGGATAAGACAAAGAGCGTAAAACTTCGTGTATGCGTAGAACATGAGGATGGCGGATGGGGAGCAGTGGATGTGCTGTATCTGCATAAGGATGCATCATCTTCGGAAGGAAAGGATGATACAAATACTTCCGGCAGCTCATCCTCCGATAGCTCATCCTCCGGCAGCGCTGCAACCGTCACTCCATCTGATGATACAAAGAAGGATGACAAGCCAGAGCAGACAACCGAATCAAAGAACATAACGGCAACGACTGCTTCCGGGGAGAAAGCAGAAGTAACGGTTACCGTGACAAAAGATACGGCTGGAAAAGTAACGGAAGCAAGTGCAGAAGTGACAGGTACCAAGGCAGAGATTTCTGCAGATATGGTGAGCAGGATCGTGGAAGCTGCCGGAACAGACCATGTGGCAATTACTGCAAATGTTACCGATAAAGAAGGAAATATCAGATATACAGTAACCGCAGATGCAAAAGACTTAACCGCAGGTAAAAAACTGAGTGTCGTTGTTGTGGATAAGAAAACCGGAGCGTATAAACTGGTGAATGCAAAGACGTATACCGTTGGAAAAGATGGCACATTACATGTGAATCTTGCCGCAGGTTCGGATTATCGGATGCTTTCTGCAGCAGAAATAAAAAATGTGGAAAAAGCGGTTTTCGACACTATCATTTGCCATAGAACTATCACGCATTACAAAGTAATATGGCTTTTGCTTGGCAATCTCTGTAATAACATCATCCGTTATATCTTCATCAAAGCAAGCAATCAGGTAATTATCTTCTACATTGAACACTTTCTTTCCTGCAATGGTTGTTTCTTCGATTTTGCTTGAAAGAAGAACACCCAAATCAAGCATTACTTGGAACAACAAATCTTCCGGTGTTCTGTCCTCTTTGATATTATCTTCAAGACGAGAGAAAAGTGACGGTTCATACTCAGCCGGGTTATAATAAACCTCTTTCATATTAGAACTATCGCATTTCAAAACACGGAAACCGATATCAAGACTTTGATACTTATTTACTACTTTGTCAACTTCAAAACTCTCACCATATTCAGCTACGTTTTTTGTTTCACTAATTGCTTCTTCAAGTATTTTGCTACCTGCACGGCGAATACGCTCCTTGCCTATTTCACAAATATTTTTATAACCTGCTTTATATGCTTCGCTCTTTTCATCTGTTTCTTCAGGAAGCTGAACCATAATAAATTTACAGAGCTTGTTAGTTTCACAGTTGTACTTAATCAAAGCGTGAGCAGTTGTAGCAGAACCGGAAAAGAAATCTAAAATCACATCCTCGTCTTTCAAATCCAACATTTCAAATATTCTCATAAGCAAAAAGACAGGCTTTGAATAATCAAAGATACCACCTTTTGAAAAGAGATTTTTAATTTCTACAGTTCCATTTTGATAGTTGATTTCTGGCTCATCCCAAATTGACCTTGCTTTTGTTCTTCTTTCTTTATCACCTTTATTGAGATAGTCTTTTTGATAGACATCCCAACAGGTTTCGCCATTTCGTGTAACAGGTTTTCCAAGCAAAAGATATCCTTCCGCCTTTACCTTTTCCTTGCTCCACCGCCAAGTTCCATCTTCCATTGTACTTGGCTGAATAGGAAGGGCTTCTTCGCAGTATTCATCGCTTTTCTCTAAAGAAATCAAACCGGTTTTGGGGTTAATATAAATTGGATAGTAGAGTTTCGGTCTATCACTGCGTCTCCAGAATCCACCCCTCATTCTCAAACCTAAAAGACGATAGTTGCCTTCTGCATCGCTGAATTTATATTCAGAACTCATATCTTCTGTAAGAAGGTGCCCAATAATTTTACTTTCCAATCTGTTTTTTGAAAAAAATGACTAGATACTCGTGCAAACTTGCAATTTCTGCCGTTGACATAGAACCACGAGGATTACTTTTAACAATTATTTCTCCGAGATGATTTGCTTCGCCAAATACCTCGCATCCAAGTTTAATAATATTCCCGATTTCATTCTCATCTATACTAATGAAATCACACCATCATCACTTAACAGATCTTTTGCAAGTCTCAGGCGAGGATAAATCATATTAAGCCAATCCGTATGGAAACGACCGTTACTATCAAGGTTTTTGACAAGACGGTTGCCGTCCTCATCGAACTGTCCGCTGTTTTCAAGATATTCTTCTGTGCTTTGAGCAAAATCATCCTCATACACAAAGTCATTACCCGTATTGTACGGCGGGTCTATGTAAATCATTTTTATTTTGCCGAGATATGTTTCCTGTAACAGTTTCAATACCTCAAGGTTGTCGCCCTCAATATAAAGGTTTTCCGTGTTGTCAAAGTCAACGCTTTCCTCTCTGCAAGGACGGAGAGTTTTGTTTATCGGTGCATTGGCAAGAAGAACGGACTTCTTCTTGGTCAGGCCAAGTAAACTGATAGCGTTCCTCATTTCCATCAACAACCTTACAAGAAATTTCCTGCATAAGTACGTCCTTATCAATAGCACGAACAATTTCGCCGTTTTCATCAATTGTTTCTGTGACAGCATTAGGAAACATTGCTGCTAACTTCTTAAAATTCTCATCAGCCTTATTAACAGTCTGCATCTTGAGCTTATCCATTTTCTTTTTCCTCCAGTTTATGGTTTATGAAATAATTCTCGTAATCTTCCGATTTTATGAATATTCGTTTTGTCTTGTTTTTTTCATCATTATATATCAAATACACCTTTTTCGCTTTCCATATATAATCAAGTTCGCCTTCTTTATTCCAACTTCCATTATGCAAGTCAAGTTTTATAACTGCCTTCGGTGGAATATTGATAGGTTTTACATCATCGTAAAATACCATTGGACTTGAAAATCTTTTTGTTGCATCATCTTGTGGCGTCTGCTTCTCAATATCTCTTTTTCCGTCGCTAAATGCAATTTGGATATTCCTCATTATTTTGGTATTTCCACTGCTATTATATAAGTCAAATGAAACCTTATAAGTATAGCTTTGTACTTCTTCACGTTTAGAACACGAAACCATTTCTCCAATATCATCATTATATTGGAATTTATCCTCCCAAGAAGAAATATAAATATTCAGCTTACCTCTGTTTGATAAATTATTTAACACCCAGCCAAGAACAGTTCCGGCAATTGTTGCTCCGACACCTATCAGAGCTGTTGTAATGTCACTATTCATTTAATTTTCCTCTGTAACTTCAGGCGTAAACAATTCTTTCAATTGAACTGCTATTTCTTCTGCCGTCATTGAAGCAGTCGTCATTGCCTTACGGTCTGCAATAATTGGCTGTATTCGACAATCTGTTTCTTGGTCAAATTGTGCCATATCGGAAGAATTACTTTCCCATTGATACTCTCAACCTGAAACAAACCATTCAGTTCAGCCTTCGTCCAATATTTGTGTTCTGCAATATAATTGGGCGATAAACGACAACACCATATCTGGATTTAGCCAATCCTTTGTCAATTTTTTCTCTCATGGAGTCACCCCATTTAAGCTTATTTGTATCATACCAAACTTTAAGTCCCTGCTTTTTCAACTCATCGACAAATTCATCGACAAAACCTTCTTTATCTTCCCATGCATGAGAAACAAATACATCATATTCTTCTTCACTTTCACTATTATTCTGCTGAGGAAGTACAACAGATTTTGCTAATTGCCGTTGAAGTTCATCTATACGATTTCATAAGATGCCTGCAAACGCTGACTTGCCCTGTCCTGTTTCTTCTGTTCATTCTGCTGTTCTTTTGAAGTTTCAAGTAGGCATCTGAGCGTTTCTTTCTCTTCTCAGCTATCTTCTTGCCAAGTCTGCATTATCCTTACTCTTTTTTGCCATATCTGATTCATAAGAAGCAATCTGTCTTCTTCTTACTATTGAGAGAGCTTTGTGAAGTATTCTTATTAATAGATTTTTGTGTCGAAACAATTTTATTCTGTAAAGATGCTATGTCTTTATCCTTTGCAGCTTTCTTTTTTTCAAGGTCTGCAATTTCTTTATCTAACCCATTTACAGCCTTCTGATACTGGTCAACTGACATCCTTATCCCTCCAATAATTTAAGCTTCTCTTTAAGTTTCTTTTCTGCTTGCAACTAATTCAAACTTTCTTTTTAGGCTGCTTCTCTGCCTTGCCTGCTTTTCAAGTTTTGCAATCTCTTTTTCGAGCTTCTGCTTTTTTTCATTTATCTCTATCTGTTCATCAAGCGAATTTCCTTTTTCTATATTCACTCCGCCGACAGCAATAACGATATTCTCCCAGACAGTATCGAGATTTAACCCTTTAAGTTCAACCTTTTGTTCTTCTGTCGCATCCACGCTGTCTGCATTACCTTTGTATGGTAAATAGCAAGTTTGCTTTCATCCTCATATTCAAGAACAAATAAAATATTTTGCGGTATCAACTTAGAAAGCGTCGCTATCGTTTTTTCGTCATATTCTTTCTTTTTAAGAGAAACAAGCAAAAACAAAAAAAGCTTTTTTACGT
>ENA-OQER01001203-OQER01001203.1-human-gut-metagenome-genome-assembly--contig:-NODE-1203-length-12939-cov-1.916172_pt1 | contig 12939 bp, 21 predicted proteins | sample MGYA00242797_ERZ504639 | MGnify/ENA primary metagenome ERZ504639 (study PRJEB26092, sample SAMD00036306) | human gut metagenome | host: Homo sapiens | study: EMG produced TPA metagenomics assembly of...
GTCGTTTTTGAAGCTGCCATTGTCAGACTCCTCCCAGTTGATATCAAATATAATTCGCTGCCAGAATAAGGATTCCGGCTGCAAAAGAATAAAATGCAAAATAACGCAGTCTGACCTGATTCGAAAGCTTAAGCATAAAACGGATCACCAGATAGCCTGTGATCCCGGCTACGATCATTCCAAGAACATAAGTAAATCCCTGCCAACAGTCATATGAACAGAAGTGAACTCTCCCATCTCCACAAAAAAAGCTCCCAACACAGCCGGAATGCTCATCAACAGCGAATATTTCACTGCAAACTTCCGTCCGAGGCCGCAGAAAAGTCCTGCACTCATGGTAAGTCCAAGTCTGGAAAGTCCCGGAAACACGGAAAGGCCCTGACAGATACCCATCCACATAGCATCTCCAAAACTGGTTTCTCTTGTTCCTTGCTGCCATTGACATTACTGTAGTCCACAACAAGGAGGATCACACCTGTAAGAAGGATTCCGATCCCGGAAAACATGTGTGAGGATGCGCTTCGCACAACAAGTCGTTTGCACTGATATCCGATCAGGACTGTAGGAATGGTGGATACCATGATCAGGGCGGTAAGCTTCCGATAAGTTCCACTTATGATCTTTGCATAGGTAAGCTCTTTCCCAGTCCTACGGTTATAGAGAAAAATATTGGCATTTCCGATCAGATCCAGTATCATTCCGATCAGCTCGATCCCGATCTTCTTGATGTCCTTCAGAAAAACAAGGATCAGAGCTATCATAGTTCCCAGATGGAGCATCACTTCAAAAAGCACACCGGAACCTCTGGTACCGCCCAAAAGATCCTGCACTCCACAGAGATGTCCGAAGCTGCTCACCGGCAGAAATTCGGTGATTCCCTGAATGATTCCCAATATAATCGCATGTATCACTGACATAATGATATTTCCTTTTCTTAAATTTTTTCCAACACATTATAGCATAACTGAGTAAAACTTACAATCTTCACTTGGCAAAAGTTTCAAACAAATGTTCTTTTTTGATCTGCAAGAAAAAATCTCCGGCTGCATCAGAAAACACAGTCGGAGGATCTGTTTATAAACAGACTTTCTGCTTATTTATTTTTCAGATATTCGTCGATACCTTTTGCACCAGCTTTACCTGCACCCATGGCAAGGATTACGGTAGCTGCACCTGTAACGGCATCACCACCGGCATATACGCGTCCTTGGATGTCTTACCGGTTTCTTCCTCGGCAACGATACATCTTCTCTTGTTGATGTCAAGGCCCTTGGTTGTGGAAGAGATCAGCGGGTTCGGTGAAGTACCAAGAGACATGATAACAGTATCTACATCCATATCATACTCGGAACCAGGAATCTCTACCGGACGTCTTCTTCCGGATGCATCCGGCTCACCAAGCTCCATCTTGACAACCTTCATACCGTTTACGTGGCCGTTCTCATCAACGAGGATCTCCTTCGGATTTGTAAGAAGATCAAAGATGATGCCCTCTTCCTTAGCGTGATGAACTTCCTCTGCTCGTGCAGGAAGCTCTGCTTCACTTCTTCTGTATACGATATGTACCTCAGCACCAAGTCTCAGAGCTGTTCTTGCAGCATCCATGGCAACGTTACCACCGCCGACAACTGCAACCTTTTTGCCTGCTGCGATCGGTGTATCGTAGGAATCATCGAATGCTTTCATGAGGTTGCTTCTTGTCAGGTACTCGTTTGCGGAGAATACACCGCTTGCATTCTCACCAGGGATACCCATGAACATCGGAAGTCCTGCACCGGAACCGATGAATACAGCCTCAAATCCCTCGTCCTCGATCAGCTGATCGATGGTAGTGGATTTACCGATGACAACGTTGTCTCGAATTTAACGCCAAGCTCTTTGACCTTCTCGATCTCTTTCTTGACAACCTTCTGCTTCGGAAGACGGAACTCCGGAATACCGTAAACAAGAACACCGCCAAGCTCATGAAGAGCCTCGAATACAGTTACATCGTATCCTGCCTTTGCAAGGTCACCTGCACAGGTAAGTCCGGATGGACCGGAACCGATCACTGCAACCTTATGTCCGTTCTTAACCTCTGCTCCTGCAGGTTTGATATCATGCTCCAGAGCATAGTCTGCAACGAATCTCTCCAGCTTACCGATAGAAACAGCCTCGCCCTTCTTACCGCGGATACACTGTCCCTCGCACTGGGATTCCTGCGGACATACACGACCACAGATAGCCGGAAGTGCGGAAGATAAACCGATCACCTTGTAAGCCTCTTCCATGTTGCCCTCTTTGATGTGCTCGATAAATCCCGGAATATCGATGGATACCGGACATCCCTCTACACATTTCGGTTTTTTGCACCCGAGACATCTCTGTGCCTCTTCCATTGCTTCTTCCTGGTTATATCCAAGACATACTTCCTCGAAGTTTGTCGCACGTACCTTCGGATCCTGTTCTCTTACAGGAACTTTTTTTAACATTTTTGCATCTGCCATTAGTTGTCACCTCCGCAATGTCCGCATCCACCGTGGTGGGTATCGCCTTCCTGAAGCTTCAGTATGCACGGCCCTCCTGGGTCTTATACATCTGACTTCTCTTCATAGCCTGATCGAAATCAACGAGATGTCCGTCGAACTCCGGTCCGTCTACGCAGGCAAATTTGATCTCATCACCGACCTGGAGACGACAAGCGCCGCACATACCGGTTCCGTCAACCATGATCGGGTTCATGCTGACAATTGTGTGGATACCAAGCTTCTTGGTAAGAAGACAGACAAATTTCATCATGATCATCGGTCCGATCGCTACACAGACGTCATAATGCTTGCCCTCATTTGTCACAAGATCCTCAAGAGTCTTTGTTACCATACCGGAACGGCCATAGGAACCGTCATCTGTTGTAACATAAAGATTGGAAACAGCGCCAAGCTCTTTCTCAAGGATAACCATATCCTTAGTCTTGGAACCAAGGATAACATCAGCTGTGATGCCGTGCTCATGGAGCCATTTAACCTGCGGATAAACAGGTGCGGTACCGACACCACCGGCTACGAATACCATTTTTTTCTTCTTAAGTTCTTCGATATCCTCATGGACGAACTCAGACGGACATCCCAGAGGTCCTACGAAATCACGGAATGAATCTCCCTCTTTCAGTGCGGACATCTTAATGGTAGATGCTCCGATCTCCTGGAATACGATGGTGACTGTACCAGCCTCGCGATCGTAATCGCAGATGGTAAGCGGGATCCTCTCTCCCTTTTCGTCAAGTTTAACAATGATAAATTGTCCTGGCAGACAATGGCTTGCCACACGTGGTGCATGCACAACCATAAGATGGATCTTAGCTGCCAGCGTTTCAGCTTTTAAAACCTTATACATGGTCTTCCTCCTCGCGCAAATTATAAACCTTTATTAATAATACGCTAAAAATCAGCATATGACAAGAGTAGATTTACAATTTCTGTCAAAATTCTTTACCACAGCACAGCGCAACCATATTAGTCTTATGCAACTAACATCATCAAAAACCACATACAAAACTGGTTATTTCTGCGATTTTTTCCTTTCGATGAGGGTATACAATCGGTCCAGTGCCTCCCGGATCCCTCCTACTTCATCGATGAGCCCTTCCTTTACCGCTTCCTCCCCTTCCAGCATAGTTCCTACATCTTTTACAAGCTGGGAGGTATCCAGCATCAGCTCCTCCATCCGTTCTGCCGTGATATGTGAATGTCCGGATACAAAGGCAATGATCCGGTCCTGGATCTTTTCCATATTGCGGTAGGACTGCGCCACGCCAATAAACATTCCGTTCTGACGCACCGGATGGACACATGTAGCACTTGGCACGATAAAGGAATAATCTGCTGATACCGCCATGGGTACACCTATGGAATGTCCCCCGCCCAGCACCAGGGAAACCGTAGGGATACTCAGAGACGCGATCATCTCCGCAATGGCAAGTCCTGCCTCCACATCTCCTCCTACCGTATTTAAAAGGATAAGAAGCCCCTCGATCTCTTCATCATCCTCAATGAGAGCCAGCTTTGGCAGTACATGCTCATACTTGGTTGTTTTGCTGTGAGACGGCGCGGATTCATGGCCTTCGATCTCCCCGATCACCGTCAGAAGCTCCACTTTATGCTTCCGGGAATTTCCATCGAGCACTGCCTGCCCGGTTTCCCGGATCTGCTCGTTCTGACTCGCTTCCCGGTCCAGTTCCTTCTGTTTTCCCTCTTCGTTCTGTTTTTCCATAAAAATACCTCCGGAATCTGAAATTCTGGAGGTATTATATGCAAAATATTATTTTCTATTCAGAGATCACTCGTCCCAGTTTGTCCATACGTCAGTAACGTCATCGTCATCATCAAGAAGATCCAGTGTTCTGTGAAGATCCTTGATAGCCTGGTCGTCAGTCAGCTCCACATATGTCTGCGGGATCATGGCGATCTGTGCTTCTACAAGCGGGATCCCGGCTTTCTCAAGAGCCTCACGTACAGCACTGAAATCGTCCGGTGCTGTGATGATCTCAAAGCTGTCCTCTTCCTCGCTGAAGTCCTCAGCACCTGCATCCAGAGCTGTCATCATCAGCTCGTCCGCATCCATCTCACCGCACTCATCCTCAAGCTCTTCCTTGTCGATGATGATCTGGCCCTTCTGGTCGAACATAAAGGATACGCATCCCTGTGTTCCGATGCTTCCGTTACCTTTGGTAAATGCGTTACGTACATTACCTGCAGTACGGTTTTTGTTATCTGTAAGAGTCTCTACGATAATGGCAACACCGTTCGGACCATATCCCTCATATACAGCCTTCTCGTAGCTGTCTGCAGAATCCGCACCTGCTGCCTTCTTGATTCCACGATCGATAGTATCGTTCGGCATGTTGTTCGCTTTTGCTTTTGCGATGACATCACGAAGCTTGCTGTTGTTTGCAGGATCCGGGCCGCCGGCCTTTACTGCCATAACGATCTCACGGCCGATGACTGTGAAGATCTTACCCTTCTTGGCATCATTTTTCTCTTTCTTATGTTTGATGTTGGCAAATTTTGAATGTCCTGACATGGTATCTTCCTCTCCTTGTTACCGTATATTTTCTTTCGTGCCCTGCTCATTTTGGGTACCGTTTTACATAATTGCAACTCGGTTTAATATAGCACTTATGAAAGATTTCGTCAAGAATCAGAAAACAAACCGGTCAAAATTCCTCATGTTCCCCTTAAAAAGTCAGTTCCAGACTGATCTCAAGCGCATGATTCACCTTATCAAGCATAGCACTGTCCAGATGACACACTTATCCTTCAGACGCCGCTTGTCGATGGTGCGGAGTTGTTCCAGAAGGATCACGGAATCCTTTTCAATCCCGTAGGCAGATGCATCGATCTCAATATGTGTCGGCAGCTTTGCCTTATTCATTTTTGATGTAATTGCCGCACAGATCACTGTGGGGCTGTGACGGTTGCCTACATCGTTCTGGATGATCAGCACCGGACGGATGCCGCCCTGTTCACTGCCCACTACAGGTCTTAAGTCCGCATAAAAAATATCCCCTCTTTTTATAACCACACAATTCACACTCCGATTCTGGTCCGGCTTATTTGCAAGCCGTATTCCTTTTTACAGATAAGTATTTCCACAATTTCTTTGTGTATACCATGCGTGGTACTTTTTTACCGGCCTTATGTCTGACCCGGCGTTCCGGATCCGGGTATTTACGGATCTACTGGAAAAAGCTCTCCTCTTCTCCACATTCCTTACCGTCTTTGATATAAACTCGCGGAACACGTTTACTGATCCCGCAGACAAATTCATAGGAAAATCTTCCGGAAAGATCTCCCAGTGTCTCCACACTGATAAATTCCTCTCCGTCTCTTCCCATCAGGGTGACCTCGTCCCCGGCCTTCACCTCCGGGATATCTGTGACATCAACCATAAACTGATCCATGCAGACACGTCCGAGGATCGGAGCCTTTTTGCCCCGGATCAGGACCCAGCCCTTATTGGAAAGCTGTCTCGGATAGCCATCTGCATAACCTACGGGAATCGTTGCCATTCTGGTAAAACGTTCCGTAACAAACGTTCCTCCATAGCTTACCGCTGTTCCGCGTTCCACATTTTTCACATAGGATACATGACTTTTCAGCTCCATTGCAGGTGTCAGCTTCACGATATCACGTTCTACTTCTTCTGACGGATAAATACCGTAAATGGTGATGCCGGCACGAACGACATTGAGATTTGCTTCCGGAACACGGATGATACCTGCACTGTTGGAGCAGTGACGTACCGGGATATGAACGCCTCTTTTTTCCAGAAGCTCTGCAAAACGGAGATAACGGTCCAGCTGCACCAGTGCAGGAGAACGGTCAGCCTCATCCGCCCTGGCAAAATGAGTAAACATTCCCTCGATCACCAGATTCGGGATTTTTGAGATTTTTTCGATCTTTACCGCATTTTCCGGAATATCCGCATATCCGATCCTTGTCATTCCCGTATCCAGAGCCAGATGAATATGTACATTTTTTCCAATGCGTGCACCTGCTTTTGCATATTCTGCCGCTGTATTAAGATCCGATATGGTAATCCGGATATCATTGGCTGCAAGTTCCTCATAATATTCCTCAAATACAAGGCCAAGGATCAGGACAGGCTTGGTGATCCCTGCATGCCGAAGCTCCAGTGCCTCCTCTGCAGTAGCTGTTGCAAATCCCCAGATATAGTCATAGTCCTGGATCAGACGGGCAATAGCTCTGGCTCCATGGCCATAACCATCCGCTTTGATCACAGCGATGATCTTTGTCCCTTCTTTGACATTTTTATGCATTTCCTCAAAATTGTGGGCAATGGCGTCCAGTGATACCAGTGCTTTTACTCTCTCGTATTTTTTCATAATTCCGACTCCTCTTCACCTATAGCTAATGCCCTGGGCAGATATTCTATGATATCTCCCGCCAGCATACTGCGCTTTCCTTTTTCAGCGGCTGCAAGATCACCGCAAAGTCCGTGAAGATAAACACCTAACGCGGCCTTTAAACCATGGGAGGCTGTTCCTCCGTTTTCAGATACATACATAACACTGCTGCCAGGATCCCGGAAAGCACATCTCCGCTTCCTGCAGTTGCCATTCCGGAATTACCGGAAAGATTCAGATACATCTGTCCTTTCTCATCTGCGATCACTGTACATGCATCCTTCAATACGCACACAGAGCCTGTTTCCGCAGCGCATTTCAATGCAGTATCTGCGATCTCATGCTGGATCTCCTGGATCGTTCTGCCACTGAGCCGGCTCATTTCTCCGATATGCGGTGTCAGAACCACATGCTCTCCCAGATACTGGTGCCACTGAGGATGTGCAGCCAGAAGGTTCAGACCGTCAGCATCCAGGATCAGCGGTTTTTTCTCCCGGGCAGCCGCCGTGAGAAACCACTGTTCTCTCTCACGGCTGGCCACTGATGTTCCAAGTCCCGGTCCGATCACGATCACATCACACCAGGATAGAAGCTGTTCATTGGATTCCTGATCAAAGCGGCTGCAGACCATAGCTCCGGAAGGAGTATCTGCAGTGGGATCCTGTTGGCTTCCACAGTCTGGATCTTTACCATTCCCGCACCGGCACGAAGTGCTGCACTGGCGCTTAAATAAGCAGCTCCGCACATTCCCTCACTTCCGGTCACAAAGAGCACTTTTCCGAAGGTACCCTTGTTTCCGCCGGGATCACGTTCCGGAAACAGCTTCAGATCTTTATTTTCCAGACAGGCGGCAGATGCAGTCACAGCTTCCTGTTCATAGATCCCGATATCGGCGGTAACGATCCTTCCTGCATACAGTCTCCCCGGATAAAAGCAAAGACCTCTTTTCCGGTAGGCAAATGTGACAGTCAGATCGGCGCTGAAGGCAATTCCCATTTCCAGGCCAGTATCTCCGTTCACTCCTGACGGGATGTCAACCGCGATCTTTTTGGCCCTCGCACTGTTCATCTCATGGATGATATCAGCATAATGCCCCTCGATCGGACGCGTCAGGCCTACCCCAAACACGGCATCTACTATAGTAGTATATTCACTCCACTGCGGGTTATTCACCTCAGGGACACGATAACCGGAAGCGATCTTATACTGAAGAGCTGTCTCTCTGGTCATTTTATCTTTGTTTCCGACCATATAAAACTCTGCCCGGACTCCCTTCAGATGGAACAATCTGGCAACAGCGATACCGTCACCGCCATTATTTCCGCTTCCGCAGACTACCAGGATCCTTTCGTCCTTCTGGAGATACTTTTCTGTTTCCTCTACCACCTTCAGTGCTGCCCGCTCCATCAGAACCTCGGAGGGAACTCCGATCTCACGGATCGTTGTGGAGTCCAGATCCTTCATTTCTGCGCAGGTAACAAGTTCTTCATTCTGTCTTCTGCCTCCCCTCTGTCATAGAGAAAGCTGCCGTTTCCGGCAGCTTAACAATTCTTACTTATCCACATGTTCCTGCCTGTATTTGCTGAGATTATAAGACAGTGTCATCAGACTCTCGGAAAGATGAACGTTCTCTACGATCACATCATCCGGTGTCTCAAGATCAAGATGTGCAAAATTCCAGATTGCCTTGATTCCGTTCTCCACCAGAATATCTGCCATTTCCTTGGCTTTATTCTTGGGAAGTGTCAGGATCGCGATCTCCACGTTATTCTCTCTCAGGAAAACGGAAGCTCACTGAGCATCTGGATCTCGAGTCCACGGACTGCGATGCCCTCAAGCACAGGATTTACGTCAAAGATACCAACAAGCCTGAACCCGCGCTTCTCAAAATCCACATAATTGGCAAGTGCCTGTCCCAGATTACCAGCTCCCAGGATGATCATCGGATGAACGGTATCCAGTCCCAGGATCTTACCGATCTCTGTATAAAGATAGTGTACATTATAGCCATACCCCTGCTGCCCAAAACCGCCGAAATTGTTAAGATCCTGACGGATCTGAGAAGCTGTGGTATGCATCTTCTTACTTAATTCATTGGAAGAAATACGTTCTACATTATCTTCCATCAGCTCTCCTAAGTAGCGGTAATAGCGTGGCAGACGCTTAATCACCGCTTTCGAGATTTGTTTTGTCTCCACGATAGTTTCCTCCTTACCTTACACTAGGTTAATTATTAACGAATTGACATTTTCCTGTCAATTAAAGTTGTCTATTCTGTACAAATTTCTTTATATTTTTTCTAATAATTGATTTTTTCTTTGAAATCCCGGCAGTTTCCGTTATAATAGGTGGAGGATTTTTCCCTGTTCAGACATAAACAGAGGTGATTCTTTATACAGGAGGACAGTTTTTATGATTTTATCATGTCAGAATATATGCAAGGCCTTTGGCGAAAAAAGTAATTTTAAATGATGCATCCTTTCACATTGAAGACCGTGAAAAGGCTGCTCTGATCGGCTGCAACGGTGCAGGAAAGACCACACTGCTGCGGATCATCATGCAGGAGCTTTCTGCTGATTCCGGTACCGTGGTGCTTGCCCGGGATAAAAATATCGGCTATCTTGCCCAGTACCAGGATATCCACGGACATCATACCATCTACGAGGAGCTTCTTACCACCAAGCAGCACATCATCGATATGGAACGCCGTATCCGCAATATGGAACAGGAAATGAACACCGTGACCGGTGATGATCTGAACCGTCTGATGGAACCTATACCCGTCTAACTCATCAGTTGAACTGGAAAACGGATACGCTTACAAAAGTGAGCTGACCGGTGTCTTAAAGGGTCTCGGCTTCACGGAGGAAGATTATGACAAGCAGATCGAAACTCTTTCCGGCGGTCAGAAAACCCGTGTGGCACTGGGCAAGATGCTTCTTTCCAAGCCGGATATCCTGCTTCTGGATGAGCCAACCAACCACCTGGATATGGAAAGCATCTCCTGGCTGGAAACTTATCTTTTGAATTATCCGGGAGCTGTTTTTATCGTCTCCCATGACCGTTATTTTCTGGATAAGGTGGTCACCAAGGTCATTGAGATCGAAGCCGGACAGACCCGCGTATACAGCGGCAACTATTCTGCCTATGCTCTCAAGAAGGCTCAGCTTCGTGACGCACAGTACAAGGCATACTTAAATCAGCAGCGGGATATCAAGCATCAGGAAGCCGTTATCGCCAAGCTGAAATCCTTTAACCGTGAAAAATCCATCAAGCGTGCGGAAAGCCGTGAAAAAATGCTGGACCGTGTACAGAGGATCGAAAAACCTCTTGAGCTCCAGGACCGGATGCGTATCTCTCTGGAGCCACGGGTGTTAAGCGGAAACGATGTGCTCCACGTAGAAGAGCTTTCCAAGGCCTTTCCGGGACAGACCCTGTTCTCCGATATCTCCTTTGATATCAAACGAGGCGAGCGTGTGGCACTGATCGGAAACAACGGAACCGGAAAGACCACCATGCTGAAGATCATCAACGGTCTTATTGAAGCAGATGCCGGCAAATTTTCCCTTGGTTCCAAAGTGCAGATCGGTTATTACGATCAGGAACATCATGTTCTGCATATGGACAAGACAATTTTCCAGGAGATCTCCGATACTTATCCGACTCTCACAGAGACCGAGATCCGAAATATGCTTGCCGCATTTCTCTTTACCGGAGATGATGTTTTCAAGGAAATCTCCGCACTTTCCGGTGGAGAAAGAGGCCGTGTTTCCCTTGCAAAGCTGATGCTTTCCGAAGCCAACTTCCTGATCCTTGACGAGCCTACCAACCATCTGGATATTGCCTCCAAGGAGATCCTGGAGGAAGCACTGGTCAGCTACACCGGTACAGTCCTTTATGTATCCCATGACCGTTACTTATCAATCAGACTGCGACCAGGATCATGGAGCTGACAAACCAGGCAGTGGTAAATTACATCGGTGATTATGATTACTATCTGGAAAAGAAGGATGAGCTGACCAGTACCTATGCACCGGGAAGTACTTCTCCGGAGGCACCTGCCGAAGAAAAAACGTTTTTCCGAGAACAAGCTTTCCTGGCAGCAGATGAAGGAAGAACAGGCAAAGAAACGAAAACGGGAAGCCGAGCTGAAAAAAGTCGAAGCCCGTATCGAAGAGCTGGAAACAAGAGACAGCGAGATCGACGAAACCATGGTCCTTCCGGATGTCTGCACCAATGTAGCGGAATGTACAAAGCTGAGCCGCGAAAAAGCAGCCATCGCTGAAGAACTGGAAGAGCTTTATGAAAAATGGGAAGAGCTGGCCTGACGGTCAGCTCTTTTTTATCCCCTTATGTTTTTATGGAAGCAGCATGCCGAGATGCTGTTCAAAGCATACACCATCGTTACGGTCTGTTCCTTCCTCCACCGCATCCCGGATCGATGCCGAGATAAAATCCACGGCCAGCTCTGCACAGGTTTTCATGGAATATCTTTTTACCAGCCCTGCACTGAGCACGGATGCAAAAAGATCTCCTGTCCCGGAATAGCTTCCGCCGGATTTCTCTGCAAATACCCAGGAGCTGTTTCCGTTTTCCAGGACAAGATTTCCCATTTTCAGAGGCTGCCCCTCCTCCCTGTGATCCACTCCGGTGATCACAACGGCAGGAAGTGAAAATTTCCGGGCAAGTCCGCACCCGATCTCCCGGATCTCTTCCATCCGCCGGGCCTCTGATGCCTTTTGCAGTTTATTCCAGATCTCCTCCATTTTTTCTTTTCCGTAGAGAAGAAGGAGGCTTCCGTAAGGTTCGGTGTGATCACATAGGAACGACGTGTCAGTCGCAGAACCGGCTGCGAAGCTCTTCTGTATAGATCGGATAAACCGCGCCGTCATCCCCCATCACCGGATCTGTAAGGATCAGAGTATCCTTCCCTGCAAACGCATCCATAAATTCAGGATCCTGTCTGCCTGCTTATCATCAGAAGAAATCCTGTATAGATCCCATCCGGAAAAATCCTCTTTTTTCCACTGATCCATATATGGTTCCATATGCTCTGTGAAATCCTCACAGAATAACTTCATAACCGGTCTGGTTGCTTAAAACAGCGGTGGGAAGTGGACACGCCTGGATCCCATCACCGAGATCACCGGGATCGCTGCTGTCAGTGAACATTTCCCCAGCCCGGAAAGATCATTGATCACTGCTATTTTTTTCATGGTAATTCTCCAGTCTTGAGTTTTTTTCTGTAATATTATAGAATGAACTGTCAGGTTTACGCAATCATTTTTGGAAGGAAATCATCATACTTATGTTAAATATATCCGCAGAACACAAAAAAGAACACCTTTATCTGGAGGTTTACCACTATTACCGGAAGCTGATCCTGGAAGCCGTCTCCTTCCCGGAAGCAAAATGCCCTCCCTCCGCAAATGCGCCCAGGAGCTGAAGCTGAGCCGTACCACCATCGAAAATGCTATCTTCTGCTGGCAGCAGACGCTATATCATCGCCAGGGCACAGAGCGGCTATTATGTCACCGGCATTGCTTCCAAGCAGCATCTGCTTACCCCCGAAAAACAGGATAAGGACATCACGCCCTGCCTTTATGATTTTGCCTCTTCCGGTGTTGACCGGGAAAGCTTCCGTTTTGATCTGTGGCAGCGTTACATCAAAAGCGCCCTCCGCCAGGGCGACCGTATGCTTTCTTATGGCGAACCCCAGGGCGAAAGCGATTTCCGGGAGGTTCTCGCAGACTATATCCGGGAACGCAGAAATGTGATCTGCTCCCCGGATGACATTGTAGTAGGGGCCGGTCTCCAGCCCCTTCTCCAGATCCTCTGCCCTCTGATCCATGAACGGAAAACCGTTTCGTTCCCCACACCGTCCTTCACCACGTGCAGCACCATCTTTCAGGATTACGGCTTTGATGTCCATTACCGGGACAAAAGCTGCGATGTGACGTCTATGTTTCTTCCTGCTCACATGACGAAATGGGGCGAGATCATGCCGGTAAAACGACGCCTGGAGCTGATCCGTC
>ENA-OQER01001204-OQER01001204.1-human-gut-metagenome-genome-assembly--contig:-NODE-1204-length-12931-cov-2.010778_pt1 | contig 12931 bp, 22 predicted proteins | sample MGYA00242797_ERZ504639 | MGnify/ENA primary metagenome ERZ504639 (study PRJEB26092, sample SAMD00036306) | human gut metagenome | host: Homo sapiens | study: EMG produced TPA metagenomics assembly of...
CGGTTTTGATATATTCTGTGTCATCAGCAATTTTATTCTTGAAGAAAACTCTCTGTATGCTCCTACGATAACGCCAAGCATATATTTTACAAATGGTATATAATCATTCTTATTCTCATACCAGTTTTCAGAACTTTCCCTTAAACATTCATAGTATAATTCCTTTGAATTTTCTATCATTCTCTCGATACTGATATATTTTCCCACAATATAGCCGGATCTGTACAAAAGTAACAGTGTAAGTAAACGGCTCATTCTTCCATTGCCGTCATTAAACGGATGTATGCATAGGAAATCCAGAATAAACATTGGAATCAAAAGAAGTGGATCTATTTTTCCTGTTGCCATTGCCTCTTCAAATGCTCTGCACAGTTCTTCTATTGCTTCCGGTGTTTCCCATGCCGGTACTGGTTTAAACCGTATTTTTTTTATTCCCTGAGAATCTTCTTCCTCAATGACATTATCTGCAGTTTTATATTTCCCTCCAATATTGTAGCTTTCAAATTTATACAAATCTCTGTGAAGCTGTAAAATAATCGCAGACTTTGGCGGGATATGGTCATGGCTTTCATGAATTGTATTCAATACATCTCTGTATCCGGCAATTTCCTGTTCATTTCTTGTCCTTGGCCTTGTTTTGTCTTTTACCAATTCCCTCAATCTGATGTCTGATGTATAAATACCTTCTATTTTGTTGGAACTTCCGTACTTTGAATTTTAGCGATTTCAACTAATTGTGTAAGAGTATCTGCTTTGGCCTCAATAAAAAGAGTTTGTTCTCCTTTAAATTCATGTATCTGTGTCAGATAAGATACAATTTCAGGAGTCAACAAATTTTTCCACTTTTCCTGATAATCAAACCGTCTCATATATTTTCCATCACCTTCTTTGTCACTCTTTTTTCGATTTTATTTACTTCAAGTATATAAATCAATTTTATCATTGTCAACTTCAATTTAATCATTTTATCAAGATTGATCAAATTAAAATCAAAATGTTAAAATTAAAAAAGCCCAACAATAAATGCTTCTGCACGGATCTTCAGCATTTACTGTCGGACTTTTATCCTTTTTATTCCTTTTTGAAATATATCACAATATCATATTGCAGAGCAAAAGATTATTCTGCGTGATCTTTCAGGTACTCTGCGCGTCCTTCTTCGTAGAGGTTATTTCCCTCACTGTCAATGATGACTACAAGCGGCATGTCTTCCACATAAAGCTTGCGGAGTGCTTCTGCTCCGAGGTCTTCATAAGCAATAAGCTCTGCTTTTTTGATGCATTTTGCAAGAAGTGCTCCTGCACCGCCGATGCTCCGAAATATACGCCGTCATATTTTTTCATTGCATCCACGACTTCCGGAAGGCGGGCACCTTTTCCGATCATTCCTCTGGCGCTACGGACATCATGGTCGGTGCATAGGCATCCATGCGGCCGCTGGTCGTAGGGCCTGCGGAACCGATGACTTCGCCTGGTTTTGCAGGAGTCGGACCTACATAGTAAATGGTAGCGTCTGTAGGGTCAAAAGGAATCTTTTCTCCTTTTGCAAGGGCCTCGCACATTCTCTTATGACCTGCGTCACGGGATGTATAAATGGTTCCTGTCAGTAAAACCTGGTCGCCTGCATGGAGAGTTCTTGCCAGCTCTCTTGTCAGAGGCAGTGTGATCTTTCTTCTTTCCATATTAAAGCACCTCCGTTTTATGACGTGTCACATGGCAGTTGATGTTAACTGCACATGGCATACCTGCGATATGAGTAGGCATAGTCTCAATGTTCAGACCGATGGCTGTTGTCTTTCCGCCAAAGCCCTGGGGACCGATGCCAAGCTTGTTGATCTTCTCCAACATTTCTTTCTCAAGATCTGCATAGTAAGGATCCGGGTTCTCTGTATTCAGAGGACGCATCAGCGCTTCTTTGCAAGAAGTGCACATTTGTCAAAAGTTCCTCCGATACCAACACCAACTACCATAGGCGGACATGGGTTCGGCCCTGCCGTTTCTACAACTTCAAGAATGAAATCCTTGATTCCCTGAAGACCTGCGGACGGTTTGAACATACGGATCTGGCTCATGTTCTCGCTTCCGAAGCCTTTTGGTCCTACTGTTACTTCACCTGATCTCCGGGAACGATCTCTGTATAGATCATAGCCGGTGTATTGTCACCTGTGTTTCCACGGCGTACCGGATCCTTGACAACAGATTTTCTCAGGTAACCTTTGTCGTATCCGCGGCGTACACCTTCATTGACGGCATCATTTAAATCTCCGCCTGTAAAGTGGACATCCTGGCCAATTTCAAGGAATACGCATGCCATTCCGGTATCCTGACAGATCGGAACATTCTCACTGTCCGCAATATCAAAATTCTCGATAATGTTATCAAGGACACCTTTTGCGATCTCGCCGTCCTCGCAGGCGCGGCAGGTTTTGATAGCATCCTTCACATCTTCCGGGAGATGTTCATTGGCTTCGATACAGAGTTTTTCGATGACATCTGTAAGTCTGCTTACTTCGATTTCTCTCATAATAGACCCCTTTTCGCTTATCTCATATGTTTTCTACTATAATAGCACATTTTCAGCGTTCGTGACGAGCATATTCAGGCAAAAGCATAGGAGATACTTCTCCTGTGTCGATTCCTGCGTTTTTCAATTCCTCTTCATATTTTTTGATATGATCCAGGTTCATGGTGCCAAGCTCTACCTCTTTGCATTTGGCAGCTGCTTTTTTACCTGCATTTCGTCCGAATACAATTACATCAAGAAGAGAGTTGCCCATCAGTCTGTTTCTTCCGTGGATTCCTCCTGCTGCCTCTCCTGCAACCAGAAGGTTCGGGATTTCTTTTGTAAATCCGTCTCCGTTGATCTCAAGACCACCGTTCTGATAATGAAGGGTCGGATAGATCACGATCGGGACTTTTCTCATATCAATGCCGTAGTTCATATACATACGGAACATGGCAGGGATCCTCTTTTCGATAGTTCCCTCACCTCCCAGGATCTCGATCATCGGAGTATCCAGCCATACACCCTTTCGTCCGCCTGGAACTTCAACGCCACGGCCTTCCTCACACTCTCGGATAACACCGGAAGCATTGACGTCACGGGTTCCAGCGGATGAATATAAGCTTCTCCGTTTGCGTTTACAAGCTGTGCACCAACGGAACGAACCTTCTCTGTTACCAGGGCACCAAGGATCTGTGACGGATAGATCGCACCTGTTGGATGATACTGGATAGAATCCTGATAAAGAAGAGAAGCGCCTGCTCTGTATCCAAGTACAAGTCCGTCAGCAGTTGCTCCGTAGTGGTTGGATGTCGGGAATCCCTGGTAATGCATTCTTCCTGCACCACCGGTTGCAATTACAACTGTTTTTGCTCTTGCAACGGAATAGTCTCCGGTTTCCATGTTAAGAAGGACTGCACCGGAAACCTGTCCTTTTTCATCCTTCAGAAGCTCTACGGCGGAGGTAAATTCCACTACCGGGATCTTAAGGTTTAAGACCTCATCACGGATAGTACGCATGATCTCTGATCCGGAATAATCCTTTGCAGCATGCATTCTCTTTCTGGAGGTACCGCCGCCATGTGTAGTGACCATGGTTCCGTCTTCTGCTTTATCAAACTCAACACCAAGGTCGTTGAGCCATTTGATCGCATCCGGGGCTTCCATTACCAGTCTTTTTACAAGCTCCGGTTTTGCGGCAAAATGTCCGCCTCCAAAGCAGTCCAGATAATGCTGTACCGGGGAATCATTTTCTTTATCTGCTGCCTGGATCCCACCTTCTGCCATCATGGTGTTGGCATCACCGATACGGAGCTTTGTGACGATCATAACGTTGGCACCTGCGTTATGAGCCTCGATGGCACAGGAAGATCCTGCTCCGCCACCACCGATGATGAGTACATCTACATCATAATCGATTTTTGTAAGATCGATTTTTTCGTTGAGCAGACGGCTTTCTGAATGGAGCATTTTTGTCAGTTCCAGTGGTGCTTTCTGTCCCTTGTTCGGTCCTACCTTGATCTCTGCAAATGCATCCGGGTTATAATCCGGATGGAATTTTTTGAGAAGAGCATCTTTCTCATCTGCACTCAGACGTCTTGGCTCTGTTGCCATACGCTCCGCTCTTGTAGCCTCTACCTTTTTGATGGATTCCATCATATTTTCTGGATATGGTGCATACATGTTTTACGCCCTCCTACTTCTCAATTTCTCTGCTGTTGTAAGTTCCTGCATCTCTGTGATCGGCTTCTGCATGATCTTCTCGATCATATCATCAAATTTGCCCTCGTGGATCTCTTCCACACGTTTCTCCAGATGTTCACTTTTCGGTGCGATATATTTACCGGTGAGACGTCTTGCCAGAAGGCCTACCATCGGATGGGAAATTCCTGCCGGACATCTTACGGAACAGCAGCCGCAGCTTACACAGTCAAAGGATTCTTCTGCACATTTCTCAAGCTCGCCTCTCTGTGCATATGCAATATACTGCATGACATTTAAGTCCTGTGTGCAGGCCTTTGTGCAGGCGTTGCATCCGATGCAGCTGTAGATCTCCGGATAGAGTTCCATCATTACCTGCTGGTTCGGCTTAAGGTCTTCTATATTATAAAGTCTCTTGTCTGTAGGGAAGAACGGGATGCTTGCCACATACATTCCCTCCTGCACCTGTGTCTGACAGGCGAGACAGGTTTTCAGTTCATTCTGTCCCTTGATCCTGTAGATGGTCGCGCAGCGCCGCAGAACCCGTGTCTGCAGCCGCATCCTCTTTTTAATGTATAACCGGCATATTCCATAGCTGTCATAATGGTCAGATCACCGGGAACGCTGTATTTTTTACCGAAAAAATATACGTTTACCATATTATTTTCCATGTTGGTGTCCTTTCTTTTATCCAAATCGTACGCCATGTGGAACAGCCATCTCACACGTGCCCGTCGCAACGCTCCTAAATTGGCAGCTTAGCGAGATGGTTCCCATGGCTGTGTACTGTACCCCGCAGTGCCAGGCTCGATTCTGCTTCGCTTCATCTCGCTCGAGGGCATTCGCCTATACAGCCGCCGATAAAAACAGCTGCTTACATGCAAGCATGACGCATCTGTTTTTATCAACGTCTGTGCACTGCTCATTGCTTATCAATACTCATTAGGTAATTCATCAACCTCATCACATCTAAATACCGGGCCGTCTTTGCAGACGTATTTGTCTCCGATGTTGCAGCGGCCGCATTTTCCGATACCGCATTTCATACGAAGTTCCAGTGTGGTATATACCTGATCTCTGGAGAAGCCCAGCTCTTCCAGTCCTGCCAGAACGAATTTGATCATGATCGGCGGGCCGCAGACCAGAGCGGTCTTATTGGTATCAAAGCCAATCTCCTTCAGATAATTCGGAACAAATCCCACATGACCGTCCCAGCCTTCCTGCTCGCGGTCAATGGTAAGATATACATTTACACCTTCTGTTTTCATCCATACTTCCTGGATTTCCTTAAGCTGCACCAGATCATCTGCAGAACGGGAACCATAGAGAATATCTACTGTTCCGTAATCCTCACGGTTATCCAGCACATAATTGATCACGGAACGAAGAGGTGCCAGACCGATTCCACCTGCGATAAACAGGAGATTTTTTCCCTTTAATTTATCTTCCACCGGAAAATGATTTCCGTATGGTCCGCGGACTGCGATCTCATCTCCAACCTGAAGGCTATGAAGATAATCGGTAAGGGATCCGCATTTTTTGATACTGAATTCCTGATAATCTTTTACAGTCGGAGAAGAAGTAATGGAAAACATACCTTCACTGACGCCTGGTGCACAGACCATGGCACACTGTCCTGGCATATGCTCGAAAAGCTTTCCACCCTCCGGAGCTTCCACACGGAAAGTTTTTACATCCGGTGTCTCCTGACGGATATCTGTGATCACGCCAACCTTGGGGATCAACGTATCCAGTGTATAATTTTTATGACAGGTACATTCACTCATTCTTTTCACCTCCCTGTTTTTCAAAGGCCTTGATGACTTTTACGATATTTAAAGATTCCGGACATTTCTCCACGCAGCGGCCGCAGCCAACACAGGAGAACATGCCCGTCATTATTTAACGGATAATAAACAAGCTTATGCATAAATCTCTGACGGAATCTCTGCATCTGGCTGGTACGGTTGTTTCCGTGAGCCATCATGGTAAAATCAGAATACATGCAGGAATCCCAGCAGCGGTAACGGTGAACACCGTGTCCTGTGTCGTAATCCTTGATATCATAGCACTGACAGGTCGGACATACGAAGGTACAGGTTCCGCAGGCAAGACAAGGCTTGTACAGCTTCTCCCATACAGGAGAATTGAAACGATCCATGTATTCCTCCTGTGCCCATCCTTCCAGTGAAAGATGTGTATATGGAAGAAGCTCGATAATATCACTGATCGCCTTCTTTTCCTCTTCTACCCTTGTCTCATCAGAATCTGTCAAAAGCTCTTTCACAGTTTCTGTCAGAGCATTTCCCTTTTCTGTGAGAGGCTTCCAGAAAAGCTCTCCCTCGATGATCCAGGCTGCAACATCTGCTTCCGGATCTGCGGCATCAATGCCAAATACTTACAGAAGCAGCTTTCCTCCGGTTCATGACAGGCAAGAGCTACGATAGTTCCATGTTCTCTTCTTGCCTGGTAAAAAGTATCCACCGGATCCCCAAGGAATACCTTGTCGAGAACCTTCACACCCTGTACATCACAGGCTCTCATTCCGAATACAACAAAATTCTGGTCTTTCAGTGCCTGAGGCTCAATGCTGATATTTTTTCCGTCTTTTTTACAGGTATAGAGATTTTCACTCTGCGGAAAGAAAGCATCCTTCGGTGATTTCACGGTTTTCAGTGTTTCAAGGGAAACTTCTGCATCCTCACTCCATGCCTTGAAGTTCACCTGTTCACTTACCTTTACCGGTAAATATAATTCCTGGTCTGCGGCAATTTTCCGGAATAATGCCGGCAGATTTTCTGCTGCGATCTTATACATACATTATCCCCTTTCTGCCACGATCCCTGGCTCTACATCCTCAAAGGTAAAGCTGGTAAGCGGACCCTTTGACTCCGCATCCTCGCCTGCCTGATACTCACCGTAAAACGCATCAATATCCTTGATAAACTTACGGTTAAACAGATGAAGGGGAATTCCCTGCGGGCAGACTCTGCTGCACTCGCCACAGTCCGTACATCTTCCGGCTACATGGAAGGCACGAATCACATGGAACATCTTTTCCTCAAAGGAATCCACATTTGCCTTCTGGGCGCTGTCGAATTTGTTGCTGTCAAAAACGCATTTGCGGCAGCTGCAGGCCGGACATACATTACGGCAGGCATTACAGCGGATACATTTACTCAGCTCGCTCTGCCAAAATGCAAATTTTTCTTCCGGACTCATTGCTCGATCCGCTCAACTTCTGCGAAACGGTCAGCGTCCTTTGTCTCCTTTGACTCACCGATCAGTTCATCGTAAATTTTATGCTCTTTTCCTTTACATACATGGCAGCGTTCCAGCATGGCATCTTTGTATGCACAGGTTTTTTCTCCGTAAACAGTATCCACAGTCAATGTCTCTGCATCTCCGGTAATCTCTGCTCCGGAAATTCCCCGGATACCCTTGATCCCCATTTTGCGGATCTTTTCAATATCCAACTTTCCTTTACAGCCAACGCCTACGATATAGGCTTTTTCTCTATCTACACGATGCTCTTTCAAAAGCTGATTAAAGCTATATGTATCGCAGGGCTTCAGACAGACCATGGTTTTTCCTTCCAGCTTGGAAGCTTCGATCATATATTTGCTTAAATTGGCACCGCAGAATCCATCATAGACAAAATCCTCCAGAGATTCCGGTGTTTCAAAATAGGCTGGTTCCGGATTAAAGGCAAGATCTCCGGCTTTCCACCCAAGAACCGGACTACCGTGCCATCTGCAAGCAGTTCTTTTGCACGTTTTATCAGCTCCTGCATCTTATATCCTCCAATCTAACGTTTTTACCAAGTGAATGGATCTTCTCAACAAACTCACTCATAGTCTGTGAAAATTTCACGCCTTCTGCGGCAGATACCCATTCCACACGTGTTCTTCCGTTTTCCACCCCAATATAATCCAGCATTGAAAACAGAAGTGTCATACGTCTTCTTGCATAATAGTTTCCGGTACTGTAATGGCAGTCTCCCGGATGGCATCCGCACATGATCACACCATCAGCTCCTTTTTCAAAGCACGGAGGATGAACATGGGATTGACACGGCAGGAACATGGAACACGGATGATCTTTACATCCGCCGGATAGCTCAAACGGCTGCTTCCTGCAAGGTCTGCTCCGGCGTAACTGCACCAGTTACAGCAGAATGCCACGATCTTTGGTCTGAATTCTTCCTTTGTTTCTATCGACATATTGCATCCACCTCCGCGATAATCTGTCTGTTGGAGAAGCCCTGAAGGTCCATGGCTCCTGACGGGCAGGCTACTGTGCAGGCACCGCAGCCCTGGCAAAGTGCTGTATTGACAACCGCAACTCTTCTTGTCTCACGGATACCGTGATCGTTGACCTGTTTCTCCTCATAGGAAATCGCTCCGTAAGGACATACATTAGCACAGGTAGAGCATCCGTTACAGAGAAGCTCGTCGGATTTTGCCGTACATGGATTGGTGGTCAGCTTGTCCTTTGCAAGAAGTCCTATAGCCTTTACAGCCGCAGCTCCTGCCTGGGCAACTGTCTCCGGGATATCCTTTGGTCCCTGGCATACACCGGAAAGGAAAATTCCTGCTGTCGGTGATTCTACAGGACGAAGCTTTGCATGGGCTTCTGTAAGGAAATTGTTGGTGTCAATACTTGCAGTAAGCATGGTAGCGATCTTACGTACATCCGGATTCGGCTCAATGGCTGTTGCAAGAACTACCATATCTGCTTTCTTGAAGATCTGCTTATTGTCAAGAAGATCCGAGCCCTGAACAAGAAGTGTTCCATCCGGCTGCGGGATCACTTTTCCTACCTGACCTTTGATGTAGTTTACGTTATACTGCTCAACTGCTCTTCTGTAAAACTCATCGAAGTTTTTACCAGGTGTACGGACATCAATATAAAATACCGTCACATTGGTATCCGGATATTTATCACGGATCAGCATGGCATGCTTAGCTGTGTACATACAGCAGATCTTGGAACAGTATGGCTTTCCACGGTCATCGGAGCAACGGCTTCCAACACACTGGATAAATACGATCTCCTTCGGTGCTTTTCCATCGGAAAGGCGTTCAAGATGTCCTTTTGTAGGTCCTGCAGCATTCATGATACGCTCCAGCTCCAGAGATGTGATCACATCCTTGCTCTGGCTGTATGCGTATTCATCATATTTGTCAAGCTTGATGGTATCAAATCCGGTTGCAACACGATAGCTCCGTATTTCTGTGTTACGATCTCATCCTGCTGATCGTAATCAATGGCTCCCGCCTGACATACTTTGGAGCAGACACCACATTTGCCTGTCTTAAATTTCAGGCAATGCTCTCTGTCGATCACAGGAACATTTGGAATCGCCTGTGCAAACGGAGTATAAATAGCTGACCGGTTGTTCAGCCCTCTGTTGAACTCATTGGGAATCTTTTTGGAAGGACATTTTTCCTGGCAGACTCCACAGCCTGTACATTTGTCCATGTTGACACTTCGCGCTTTTTTGCGGATATCAACAGTAAAATCTCCTACAAAACCTGCAACTTTTTCTACTTCACTGTATGTATAGATATTGATCTTTTCGTGAGCTGCAGCCTCCACCATTTTTGGAGTAAGGATACATGCGGAACAATCCAGAGTAGGGAAGGTTTTGTCAAGCTGTGACATTCTTCCGCCGATACTTGGTGTTTTTTCCACAATATCAACTTCATAGCCTGCATCGGCAATATCAAGAGCCGTCTGGATTCCGGCGATACCGCCTCCGATGATCAGGGCTCTCTTTGTAACCCGACTTTCCCCCGGCTGAAGAGGAGCATTTAAATTGACTTTTGCTACTGCTGCTCTTGCAAGGATCACGGCCTTTTCCGTAGCCTCCTGCATATCCTTGTGGATCCAGGAACAATGCTCACGGATATTTGCGATCTCCACCATATATGGATTCAGGCCGGCCTTTTCCGCTGCTTTACGGAAAGTTGCCTCATGCATACGCGGAGAACAGGAACAGACAACCACTCCTGTGAGATTTTTTTCACGGATGGCTTCCTGGATCCTGGACTGTCCTGCTTCGGAACACATATACTGATAATCTTCTGCGTGGACAACTCCAGGCTCTTTTGCAATGATCTCCACAACTTTTTTTCACGTCTACCGTAGCGGCAATATTACTTCCGCAATGACAGACAAATACACCGATTCTCTGCACTTTCTCACCTCCTGTATCTTCTGAACGCACTTACAAGCAGCTGCTGAGGAAGCTCCGGATCAAGAAGCTCCGGAATTCATTTGGTGAAAGATAGTCGCCGCCTTTTTTCCCGAACAACCAGCTGTCTTGCCCCGTCAATGATCTTTCCGGGTTTACGTCTCTCGGACACCGCTCCACACAGGCAAAGCAGGAAAGACATTTCCACAAAGATGCTGAATTTACAAGTGCTTCGATATTTTCATTGATCACGTAGGACACAACTGATGAGGCTTGATATCCATCTCGTCAAAGGATGGGCAGGTAGCAGAGCATTTGCCACACTTCATACATTTCAGAGGATTGGTTCCGCTGATCTCCTTTATTTTTTCCGCAGCAGAATGGTTATCTCTCATTTTGCCACCTCCTCTTTGACGCCAAGGGCTTCTGCCAGAAGCTCTGTAAAATAGTAAACCGGCATTTTATTTCCGGAATTTTTATTCAGATTGTATTTGCAGAGCGGACAGGCAGTGATCAGCATATCTGCGCCAAAGCCTGCTGCGCTTTCTTCAATCTTTTCACACATATTCTGTGACATTTCTTTTTCTTTCAGGGATATATATCCTCCACAGCATTCATTTCTGTAAGGATAGATCACAGGCTCAGCGCCAAGGGCACGGATAAAATCTTCCATGATCCTTGGATTTTCCGGATCATCAAATGCATGATCTTTCCAGGTCTCAGAAGCAGACATCCGTAATAGGCTCCGATCTTCTTTCCGGTAAGAGGATTTACTACTTTTTCTTTCAGTTTATCAAAACCGACTCTGTCCCGGAGAACCTCCAGATAATGGAGAACGGTTGTCTCTCCTTCATAGGGAGCTTCCAGCTGCATATAATTGTTGGCTCTGGTCCGGATATCTTCCACGTTTTTCATATCATCATTGACACGCTTGATCACATGATGACAGGCAGAACAGATCGTCACCAGATCCTGGCCTTTTTCTTTTGCCTGGTTCAGCGCACGGACGGAAGAAAGCTTTGTGGCGATCTCATCTGTGCCAAGCGGATAAACACCACCACAGCACTGCCAGTCCTCGATTTCCTCAAGCTCAAACCCAAGGGCTGTGGCACTGGCTCTGGCATACTCATCCAGATCTCTGGCCTTTGTTCTCAGGGTGCAACCCGGATAATAACTGTACTTCATACCTTTCATTATCCTTTCTTAGTCTAAAATCTGACGTTTATAGTAGATATTCTTGTTCATATATTGTCTTTTTTTTAACAATACATGAATAAAAAAATGAAATCCCAACTAACACTTATTTGAGTTTTTTTATCAATTTGCACCCAAATAAAAGAGAAAAACACTCTTCCTCCGCAATCAAGAAGTGTATTAGCTCGATTTCCGGAATCATCATAGCACGTTATTTCTGTTTCGACAAGACTTTTTCGATATTTTTTGTGTTTTTTTTAACGTACTTTTTGAAAAATCTTATCATTTACTATCCTGCTTCCATGATAATTTTCATTTTCAGGCATAAAAAACTCCGGATCTCTCCGAAGCTTTTTTGCTCATATCAGTAAATAATGATCGGATAACCTGCATCAATGGTGTTATAGATCAGTGCTGCCTGATCCTTAGGCAAATTGATGCAGCCGTGGCTTCCGTTGGTTTTATAACGGTTCCCGCCAAAGGATGACTGCCAGGACGCATCATGAAGTCCCTGTCCGTAGACAAAAGGCATCCAGTAATTAACCTTTACATCGTAACCATATTCATTGCTGGTAAGGTTAAAGGGACTCGCCTTGTAGGCGATCGGCCAAGCACCACGATATGTTTCACGCCCCTTCACCGGCTTACCGCTGACAATATCTGTTTCCGTCACAAGGCTTCCGTCCTTATACAGCCACAAATGCTGTGCATCCAGACTGACCTCTATGTAACTGCCTGCCAGATCGTCTGTTCCGTTTCTCTGATATCCTTTTTTTGCTGTAAACAGGCTCTCTCGTTACAACAGTACCGCTTTTCAGGTCTTCCAGAAGCTGAGAATATTCTCCGTCCTGATCGATCCGGTAGCCGTACTCATTTCCCTCAATGGTCACATCAGTTCCCGCAGATGTATGAAAGGTGCGGGGAACATAAATGGTATTGTATTTGTTGGCAAGCTCACTGATGTAGGCTTTAATGGCTTCTTCATCCAAAGTCAACATCTCCCCCTCAGCCTTCAGCCAGGATGTGATCGTATCGGAATCCAGAACAGCCGTTTCACTTCCGAATATATAAGTTACTGTACTGCTGCGGTATTTCTTCAGCTGGCTGTTCAGGTCTGTAACTTTATTTTTCATATCCTCTGTTACAGTGACAGCCGGACTTACATACACATGCTTGTTGATCGGTACTGTAATGATATCTCCAAGAAGAGCCGTATCAAATGCTGCGTTCAGATTTGTGTCCACAGTAGTCTCCAGCTTATCCGGATCGATCTCTGTCCCCTGTACCTGCTTCACAAGGGTGAATTCTTTTTTCTCCTTATCGTACTGAATAGCT
>ENA-OQER01001205-OQER01001205.1-human-gut-metagenome-genome-assembly--contig:-NODE-1205-length-12920-cov-4.408583_pt1 | contig 12920 bp, 19 predicted proteins | sample MGYA00242797_ERZ504639 | MGnify/ENA primary metagenome ERZ504639 (study PRJEB26092, sample SAMD00036306) | human gut metagenome | host: Homo sapiens | study: EMG produced TPA metagenomics assembly of...
GTAGGAAAATCCAAAAGTTTAGATTTTCCCACAATGCTTATCTTTTGGTCTTTGGTTCGGAATAGTGTAGTGCTGGCGGTCTATCTCTTGTTTTCGGTTGCTTGCTTCCTTACCGTACATGAGCATTGGCGCCGGGGTTGTCGTTGCCGTAACCTTCGAGCAGGTTGATAACGCCCCAGATACCGAGACCGGCACCGAGCGCGATAACGAGGGTCTGAAGAACGGTGATTGCCTGTTCAAAAAATGCCATATAGTTTGTTAGCCGGAATCTGATTAAAAAATAGGTTTGTCATGTTTCATAGGCATACAAAAGCCGGAACAATCTGCCGCCCGGTTTCCGGGGGCATGATTCCGGCTGTCCTCCTTTTTCATTATTTTTTTCTTGGGATTGTCCGCTTTGTACGCCAATGGCCCATAGAGGCAGGTGCGGCGAATAGATAAGATCACTCCCTTCAAAAGCGGAACGAAGTTAAGCGCCCTCTGTGTCTACTTCATATACATCGCAGACCTCATTGGGCTTGAGTTTCAGCCTTGCGGACAGGAATGCTTCAATGTCAAAAGCGTTCTTATCATCCGCGTCGGCAGTGTACTGGAAATTGGGGTGCTTGGTAATGTCGTACTTGTCCGAAAGAAAAGGACGCACACCGCGCAGCTGGAGAATACACTTGCCGCCATCCATAACAGCAAGCTCATCCTGGCTCATCAGCTCTTTGCCACATTGTCAAGTGATGAATTCAAGAAAACGGCAGCCGCAAAGAAAAATCTTTGTGGCTGCGTTCTAATTGGCGGCTTGAAGCAAAAAAATCCCCGGTTGTACCAGGGAAATAAAAACTTTAGTATAGCCTAAAAGAGAAAGCTAGCGCCTTGAGGCGCGGCCAAGTAGAGTGGGCTTAAAGCCTGCGTCCCGAGCCACCCGTTTTACGGGTGGCAGCGACTCCTTGTCTGTTTATCTTATACTTGTCAATTTATATTATCCAATAATGTGAATTATAATATGACAGTACGGATGCATATTATAGAAACATAACTTTGAAAGAATCAAGCATAACCTGTGGAGTGACTCTTCAACGGATAAACTATTTTCACTTCATACAGTTCCGACATATGGAATAAGGAACACCAATCGCCCTCAATACAACTTTCTTTCTATTAGTTAAAAATGCACATAATCAAAAAAAGAAAATCGACTTATTTTAGACAAATTCATTGACAAGTTCTGCTTTAGGTGATAAAATAAAAGTGAAAAGTCGAAATTTATATTGTTGGGAGGTAAGACCGATGATTTGTTTTAAGGTTAAGTTGCCTAACTTAATAATGGAGCATTTTTACCGACGCTGCCAGCTTTGGAGGCTTAGAATTAAAATTGTTTCTATTTGCGCATAAGTTAGGCATGATTATTTGTCTACTTATGCGCTTTTTTATTTGAATTTTCAGTATTAGCAGAAAGGAAGTGTTATACATAGATAACATATGGCTTATCCTTTTGCTTCTATTAAGTTTTTTTATGATTTTTAAGCCGGAACTTTTATGGAAAATTGAACACTTCTTTTCTGTAAAAGGCGGTGAACCTACAGATTTATATCTTGGTTTGATGCGGGTTGCTGGAGTATTCTTTTTTATTGCATCCATCATTTGCATTATTGTTTTGGTTTTATAAGAGAAGGGGGGCTTTTAATGAAAAAGCTAACACGTAAGATTGTTGCACTTACTCTTTCCTTGGTTATGTGCATAAGTTTTTCTAACACTACTTTTGCTTATGCCGACAACGAGAATATCAGTTCTTCTGCTGAAGCAAGCAAAGTGAATTGGTGGAAGATTGGCTGGATTATCCTTTCAGATTATGTGGAAAAGCTTATCGATCTCGATGGACAGAGTGAAAAGGATAGTAGTTGGGCCTATCTTGTTTCACCTAGCATAGAATATAACACGGGTGATATGGGGCCTGAGGTTTATTTTCGTCCAGAAGTAGATAACAGCGTTGGTTCTATCCGTATGCATGGACATAGGATTATCTTTGTCGATATTTTTACACAGATTGCACTCATCTTGTCAGATGCCTCTGGTGATACGGTAAGTCAAGCAACTACTGGTACAAATCAGTATATGTTTTATACAAAGAAAGCAGGAGACAGTTCTGGTACATGGAAAGCACAGTTTGTTTCAACTGAGACATACAAATGGCAGTTGTATTATGCCCATTATTACAATGCCAATGCTCGTTCAAGTGTTCCTATGACGGAAGATGGATTTTACTTTGGGGATAATAACAGAGTTTATCAATTCTCTGTTGCAGAATCTTACAGACTTAATTCTCTTCCTCCAGAGGTTGTTGATATGACACAACTTAATGCTCAATTTATTAATCCTGCTGATGGAAAAACTGTAGATTATCTCAAAGACTTTAATGCTGGAGATCAAGTTCATTTCTCTGATATAATTATTGACATTAGTTATGATGCGACTGAGGATGCGACTACATTTTATTTTACCGAGGATACTTATGAGGAAAACATAGGATGGAAATTTGCAGGAAATCTTCTTGACCAATATTCCGCTGGTGATGTTCTGAATCTAACTTTTGATGTGTTGAATGTCGGAAACTATCAGGGCATTACTTTTGAAAGCCTCGACTACTTTGAAGCAGCTTACGCGCATAATAACGGTGCCGCTTATCCCAATATTCAAGATTACCAATAATTTGATTTTGACATAAGGACTTATAGAAGAGGGCGTGTTGCGGATAATTTTCTGCAACGCGCCCTTTTTAGTATGCTTTAGCAAAATAAAGTTATCCCTTTTACTCTGGCCAAAGGAATAACTTTATTGCCTGATAGCATTAAAAGAAAATTGTTGTATCACTTTTGATATAAATTAAAAGTATTTAGCGTCTAAATTCTACCTTGACATTTCCCCAACAAAATTGTAAATAATCTTAACCTCCTGTGTCCTCTGACCATCAATCTTCTTGATTTCTCCAATCAGAATCCGGCTAATGAGCCGGTTCAGCACCGCCTCGTCCAGTTCCTCGATGGCGGCATAGCGCCGGATTTCCTTGATAAAAGTGCGGACTTCGCTTTCTTGCGCATCGGCACGACCTTGCATCATTGCCAGGTCATGCAGGCGTTTCTGGTTGGATTCCTGCTCCTGTTCCAGCGCCGCCGTCAGCTTCACAAACCGCTGCTCGGTCAGGATGCCTTTGGCCTTATCGGTGTACAGGCTCAGGAACATCCCGTCAATTTCCTGATTTCGGGCTTCCAGCCGCAGGCGTTCCTTTTCTGTCTGGGAGGCGTCCACCAGATACCGGTGCTCCATCCGGCGGCTGAGCCGCTGGTAGAACGCATCGGCATCCTTCATAGCCTGCGCCGCCAGTTCCTGAATGTCTTTCAGCACCAGATTGTATAAATCCCTGGCCTCGATCTTGTGGCTGGAACAGACCTTGCAGCCCATGCGGTTGTAGGTCTGGCAGATATAGTACGCCTTGTCAATCGGCTCCCGCATTTCGCCGGTGAAGCGGTTCTTCCCGGTTCGGCCCACTTTCTCATACCGCACCTGCATGGACTTCCCGCAGGTGGCGCAGTAGACCAGACCGTGGAACAGATTATAAAAGGGGCAGGAATTCCCCTGAATGGTCGGCCTGCGGTCAATGAGTTCCTGCACCTGTTCCCATTCCTCCGGCGTCACAATGGCCTCATGGCAGCCCTCGATCACTTCCACTGGTCACGGGGAATAATGTCATAGGTGTTGGAGCGGATGCCTTTCTGATGCGTCCGAAAGACCAAATGTGCGCCCTTATAGAATGGATTTCTCAGGATGTGACTGATTCTGCTCCGCCCCAGAAATAATAGTTGGCGTCAAACTCCGTGTTGGCTTTGACATGGGTGATTGGGATTTTTTCTTCCATCAGACGTTTGGAAATCCTCATGCAGCCCAGCCCGTCAAGGGCATAGTCATAGATTTTGCGGATGATTGGCGCTGTCTCAGGTCAATGATGAGATGCCCCTTGTCCTCCGGGTCACGCATCAGGCCGAAGGGCGGCGTCCCTCCGCAGAACTTCCCCTGCCGGGAGCGGGTGGTGATGCCTGCCAGCACCTTTTTAGAAATATCCCGGCTGTACATATCGTTCAGGATATTCTTAAAGGGCGTAATGTCCATCTCCTGACGGGTCAGGCTGTCCACGCCGTCCGTGATGGCGATATAGCGTACATTGTGTTTGGGGAAAAAGATTTCGATATAGCTGCCAGCTTCAATATAGTTCCTACCAACCTGGATAGGTCTTTGGTGATGACGCAGCCGATCTTCCCCGCCTCAATGTCAGCGATCATGCGCTGGAAGGCAGGGCGGTTGAAATTGCGGCCCGTATAGCCGTCATCCACATAATATTCATACTGGAACATTCCATGCTTTTCAGCAAAGTCCCGAAGCATGATTTTCTGGTTGCTGATGCTCATACTCTCGTTGTCGCCGCCGTCATCCAGAGAGATGCGGCAGTAGAGAGCGGTGATTTTCTCATAGACTTGTTTTTTCCTGCTCATAGCGTTCTCCTTCTATGAACAGGGACACGATACCATTATAGTACCATGTCCCTGCCCCTGAATCAACCGTTTTTACGCAGCGTTTTCGGCCATTTCCCGCTGCTGACGCCATTCCTCGAAGTGTTCGCAGGTCTGACGCTCAATCAGCTGCTCAAAGGCTTCCCGCATGGACTTCTCCCCGGAGAACTCCCGCACCACCACAAAACGGACTTTATTTTTCTGCTGTTTGCTTTTTTCCATAGGCTACCTCCATAGAGTAGCAGGCCAGACGGCAGCACTGGCAACGAAGTCCGGCAACGAACCTCTGAAAACCTGTAAACTACCGTCTGACCTGCAAATCTTACTTTATCAATTTTCTTGAAAAATCTCGTTGTTTTCGTTGCCGGAGATAGAGATAGATATTAGAAAATACCTTATTTACAGGCTTTTTCCGTATCCAGACCGGAGAATCCCCGGCAACAAACCCGGCAACCAAGTGGCAACCATCCCGGCAACAGACCGCTAATTTTATGCGATCCACTCCTTCGGCAGTTCCAGCTGGCAGCATTCTTCCTCGGTCAGCTCCACAAATCCATCTTCGTTGCCGGGCAGTTCGTTGCCGGAAACGTCCCGTTCCCAGCCCCTCTGCCTGCCATATCCGGTGAACATCCGGGGATTGGAGAATGGTTTCCAGCCCGTCACCACCGTGTTCATGATCTCGTTGATATTGTGCAGCTGCCACCGCTTCGGCTCATCGTAGGTGTGGCCCAGCGCCTCCTTGAACAGCTGTTTGGAGCAGACCATGCTGCCGGTGTAGTGTTCCAGAAAGCCCTGTATCTGTCCGGCCTCGGTGTCCTCCGGCATGAAATCCTTCTGCACCTCCACCAGCTGGCGCTGGATGGACTTGCTGAACTTCATAGAGTAGTGGCCGCTGCGGTAAATCGTCATGGCCTCCGCCCAGACCTGTAAAAGATAGGCTCTGGAGCGTCCTCGTCCTCCAAAATGTGAACCTCTGCATTCTCCGGGTAAATCATGATCGGCAAAAAGCGCCGATTTCCGGCCCGGTCAAGGGGCAGGAAGTCCAGTGTGTTGGACGAACCGCCGAACACACACTGCCGCAGCCGGTCTTTGGGCTGGGCCTCGTAGGGCGTCCGGTAGGTTTCCTTCTGGCGGCTGATAAAGGAGCGGATTTCTTCAATGCTTTTGGCGCTGCTGGTAGCCAGCATCTCCGACATTTCGATAATCCAGTGTCCTTGCAGCTTCAGATACACCCTGTCATCGTCCAGTTTTTTCAGGTCGTCACTGAACCACTCGTCCCGGATCGCCAGCAAGCGGAAGAAGCTGGACTTGCCAGCCCCCTGACCGCCCACCAGACAGAGCATTTCCTCATATTTGGAGCCGGGGCGGAATACCCGCCGGATAGCCCCCAGCAAAAAGTGTTTCAGCATTTCCTCCACATAGTCGCTCTCGTCCGCACCTAAGAATGATGGAGACAGGAGCGGATGCGGGGCGTCCCGTCCCAGACAAGGCCGTTTAGCACGTCCTGTATGATGGTAGCAGTTCTCATTCGCCACGATGGAGAGCGCCGCCGTCATCTTTTTCTCACTGGTCAGGCCATAGGTCTGCTCAAAATAGAGAAGCAGATATTTCACGTCCGTATCCGTCAGGGCACTGGTATTCCTGCGCCAGCCTAAATCCTGTACAATGTCCACCCGGTCAGTCAAAAGGTTCAGGCGGATCGCCCCACGCAGGAGAGGGTCATGGCAGAACACCGTCCGGCAGTTGCCGATGGTGTTGGCGGGCTGGCCCTTCTCGGTGACGGACAGGCTTTCCCGCACCTCATCAACGCTCCGCTCCGGCGCTAAGGCTTCGGCTGCGCTCATGGCGGCCTGCCGGGTGGCTAGCGGTAAACTCTGATATTCGCTGCTCAATCTTCCTCACCTCTTTTCCATACTCAGCGACCACGGAAGCACGTTCCTCCATGCTGCCGGACAAGAGAATATCCAGCAGATATTCCGTGTACGGTTTCTTTTGCAGGGCCTCCACGAACAGCGGATTCCACGCTTCATCCGGCGTCTGCGGGGCGTATTCCTTCTCCCAGCGTTCCAGCAGATGCAGGTAATTGCACAGCACCCGGAAACATTTCTGCTCCGCCTGCCGGTAACGCAGTTCCTCGCTGATTTTTCGCTTGACCGGCCTCCTGCGGGGCGGGTCATGGCCTTTGGCGTCATAGTGGACAGAGAAATCCTCCGCCAGCTTCAGCGCCGCCTCCTTACTGCTCAGACTAAACAGACGGGCGGTAAAATCAATCACATCCCCATCTGCCTGACAGCCAAAGCAGTGGAACCGATGGTCAATCTTCATACTGGGATGTTTGTCATCATGGAAGGGACAGCAGGCCATGCCATTCCTGCCAACCTGCACCCCGTAATATTCCGCAGCCTGCCTTGTGGTGACAGACTCCTTCACCGCTTCAAATATATTCGATTTTCTCACCTCCAGGCAGAGAAAAAGCACCCGTTTCCGCAGAAAATCAGGTGCCTCATAACTCCATATCGTGTTTCTTTTTCGGAGCAATCCGCCCCTCACGTTCCCAGCGTTCCCGGTTATCTCGGTCAGCGTTCAGCCTGCCTTTCGCCAGCTTCTCCCGGATGGATTCTCTGGCCTTCTCCTTAATCTGCTCCTTACCGGCCTTCTTGACCTCCGGCTGCATGAGAGTTTTCTGGATTTTTGCCAGGGCGTTCTGCATGACCCGTTTGATTTTGGTAATCACTCCATCCAGACGGGCGGCAGCGTAGTCACGCTCCTTCTTCGGGGCCTTGCGCTCCGGCGAAAGCACCCATTTTTTCGATTCTTCCACCAGACGAATATCTTCCTTGTGTGTCTCCTGCCGGACGGTATCGGTCACCACCTCCACCGCCTTGTCATAGGCCGCATCGGAAACATCATCTAACAGCGTCTCCACGTCCTCGATTTTGAGCGTCAGTCTTCCAGCTTCTGCTCCTGCGCCGCAAGCTGCTCCTTCTGCTTCATCAGGATATAATCCTGTTTTTCCAGATAGTCCCGCCCGCCGTAGGACGGCTCCTGATCCAGATGCAGCCCATGCCGTCTGGCGATGTCAAACAGGATCGTCCGGCAGACCGCATCAAAGGTCTGCTTGCGGTTGTTGTTCCGGCCTTTGGGCTTCTCCGGGTTGGGGAGAGGGATGCCAAGTTCTTCCAGCGCCTTTTCCTGCTGGGGGCACAGTTCCCCATAGCGGTTCTCACAGTCAAAGACGTGCCGCTCATGGATGTGGGGCGTCCCCTCGTCCAGATGGAGCGCCCAGTCCAGGATGTGGATATGGGAACCGAAGCGGCGCTCAAATTCCTGATAAAACTCATTGACGATGGAAAAGAGCGTATCCGGCGAGACGGATTCTCCCATCGTGCCGATCTGGTAGATACTTTCCTCCGGGCAGGTCTTGTTGTTTTTCAGCAAGTCCTCCACAGTGCGGTTGCGCTCGGTGTGCCGGGTTTTCTCATTCCGGGCGTTCTGAGCTTCCACATAGCCGCCGTAATGCTCGTAGTAATACATCCGCTCGATTTCCTCAAAGCTGAAATCCGGCTGCTCCGGGTTCTCCCGGAACTCATGGGTGGTAAAGCCCCGGTAGCAGTCCCAGTAGACATTTTGCCTTGCCCGTTCTGCGTCAATGTGTTCGCTGTTCTCCACATCGAACCGGCGGTCATTGTGGCGGGGATTATAGGTGCCATGCTTGCCGGAGCGTCCATTGTGTCGTGTCAGTTTCAAACAGATTTCCTCCTTCCTGCGAAGATGTTCTGGGGCCGGGGAAGGGGCGGCGAAGCGCAAATCCTGCGAATTTTGCGTCAGGTAATACCCAATACAAGTTGACGCAGGCATCAACTTTCCCTGGGCAAGGCGTTTCACCCTTGACCCGATGGGGCGGCTGCCCTCAACCTGCCAAGCACTTCGTCCTTGACCCGATAATGGCTGCCGCCCTTAACCTGCCAATGGGCGTTGCCCCTTGACCCCAGCAGTGCGCTGCCGCCCCTGCACCCCGCCACAAAGGGCTGGCCGCCCTCTGTACTTCCGCACCGGCGAAGCTGGCTTCCACCGCAGGAACGGTGTTTGCCAGTTTCACCGGCTCCGTATCCACACATTTGCGCCCATAGGCGGGGAGTGGATACGGAATACGCCTGCGGGGATTGCCGGTCAAAACATCGGGTGCAGACCCGTCATTTTTCCCGTAAACACCCCGATTTTAGGCGATTTTTTCTTCCGTTACCACCACCTGAAAGCCATGCTCCTTTGCGTACTCCCTTGCGGCGGCTTTCCGTTCTTCGCTGTACGGAGGCACCAGCCGGATCGACAGCCGGGACTTGTCCAGCACATAGGTCACGCTGCCCTCCGGCGTGCTGCGCTCCAACCGGCACAACAGTGGGTACTTCCGGCTGAAATCAGCCAGCCTGCGCTTCAAGCTGGCGTTGAAGGTGTAGACGCTGGCAAGGTTCTCCGCCTCGTTCCAGTTGATGATGGTTTCTTTCTCATACTTAGACAGCTTCTTCATACAGATCCTCCTCATAATCGGTGTAAGATTTCAGCACACGCAGGTTGCGCTTGAGACGGCGGTACTCGTCCATCTCCATGCGCAGATGGTGATAAAAATCCTCGTACCAGCTTTCGTTCATCTCCGTCTCCACCTTCCGGGCCAGCCCCAGCATCCGGCGTTTGGCCTCCGGGTCAACCGTCAGAGCCGTCAGCCATTTCAGCCGTGTCACCGTATTGTGGTGGCTGAGACAGCCGTAAGCGTAGAGAATCTTCTTTTCTTTCATACTCAGTGTCATAATGATTTCCTCCATTTCTTTGCTGCGGAGCCATGCGCCCCGCATGATAAACTTGTTTCCTGTCCGCCGGTCTGCCTGCAAGCCGCTCCTGCCCGGAATTTCTCCCGGCGTATCGGCCTCTTTGGTGTGCTCGATTTCTGTCCTGGCGTCACTTCCCCGGAGGCATACCCCTTGCAGCCGGTCATTCGATTTTCAAGTTCTGTGCCTGTCTGCAAGAACCAGTTTACCGAAAAAGAGGCCCTTTCCCGTATATCCAAAACGTCGGAAAAACGCTCGAAATCCGCATATTTCCACGCTTATGGAATCGTGCTATAATGGGTGTAATCACTGAAAAAGATAACGAGAGAGGGGGCTTTGGATGTACGCAAAGCTGACAATCCCGGAGCGGCTCAAAGACCTGCGGGTGGTGGACAAGCACCTGACGCTGGAACAACTGGCGGAGCAGACCGGCCTGTCTAAATCCGCGCTGGGAAAATACGAAACCGATGACTACAAGGACATCAGCCCGTTTGCGATTGCAACGCTGGCGGACTTTTACGGCGTGTCCACCGACTATCTGATGGGGCTGACGGAAAATAAAAATCACCCAAACACAGAACTTCAATCTCTGCATCTGAGTGATGATATGGTGGAACTTTTGAGCAGCGGCAAAATCAACAACCGGCTTCTCTGCGAACTGGCTGCCCACCCGAATTTCCGGCGGCTGATGATAGATATGGAAATCTGCATCGACCAGATCGCCAATATGCGGGTGGAGCAGATGAATCTGGTGTTGGAGGCCACCCGGCAGACCGTCATGAGCAAGTATGCGCCCGGAGAAGATGACCTCTATATGCGGACGCTGGAACTGGGGCAGGTGCAGGAAAGCGATTTTTACAGCCATGTCATGCACGATGATCTGACAGCATCGTCCGGGACATCCGGGAAGCACACCGCAAGGACAAGACCACCGCCGACCCGCAGCCCACGCTGGATGACGTCAAGGAAAAGTTTTGAACAGGCGCTCGAACAGGGCAGCCAAGAGGAAGTGGTAATCCACGAATTTGCGACAGAATGCAGATACCTTCGAGAAGATTTCCTCAGAGGACTTCTCTGCATTTTTGCGGATACTGAGCCTGTCCAAAATGCTCAAAAATCCCAACAACATGAGAGGAAAGGCCAAGCCGCAGCCGTACTATGCGCCCAAGCGGAAGAAACGCAGATAACAGGAAAGCCGCCCAATCTGTACCGTTGGACGGCTTTCGACCCGTTTGTGGGCGGAATAAAATATGTGGTTATACATCCGTTAGCTGACCGTTTTCATCAGCTTTTTCATAAACTTCCAGAGACGGATGCCATCTTTGAGGCCCAGCCGGTAAAAGAAGCACTCGCTTTCTGCACCAGAATCGAAAATAGAATCACAGTAGTGTCTTACAGCGTCCTTCTGTTCCTCAGACAATGCGCTGATTGCTTTTTCATACTCGTTTTCCAAGCGAAGGCAGTCCTCTTTTTTCTCCGTGCCGGTTTCTGCCTCCCGCCACTTAGCAAACTGGCTCTGCATCCGCTCCTGAATCATCAAATCAACCAATTTTTCTATATCTGTACCCATAAGCGCCCCTCCTTATGCTGGGCGGATATAATTCCGGTATGTTTCCAGGACGGAATCTGACACACCGCTTTTATATACTTTGCGGATGTCGGAGATTTCCTCTTGCTTCAGCAGTTTCAGCCATTTCAGCAGCTCAGCCCTGCCGTTGGCAAAGTTACAATAACGCCCATCGGCGTATTCGATACGGTATCTCATAGACAGGCACCTCCTTAAACAAAAATCATCTCAGAGAGGATGATTTCCTCTGCTCGGCTGCGAATGCTGTTCATGCCCCCGACCCACGCAAGCTGGTCACGCTTTCAGTTCCTCGGTGACACCCTCCGCCTCCTGCATCTGCGAGACGATACACGCCAGCCGGTCAGCGGCCTGTTCGTTCAGGTCAGCAAGATATGTCCAGAGTTTTCCCGACAGAAGCAGGGCATTGTACTGGCCGGGCCGGTGTTCTTGCAGAAACGCTTTGTGCATCCGGCCCCACCGCCCAATGGGGCGGCTTTCCTCCGGTAGCTCCAGATCGGGGATGTAGTAGTCTCCCACCAGCGTGTAGCTGATTCCGTTTTGATGGATTTTCTTTGGTAAATGCTCCATGTTCGACCTCCTGTATTCAGTTATTTCAGAATCCAGTTGATCGTGTCCCTGTTCATGATAAATTCAAGGCAACTGAACTCTTCACGAACAAGTATGGCATATCTTTCCCCAACTTTTGATAGTTGAGAGAGTGGGAAGTTTCACGCCCACGGCTCTCTCCGGTGTTGTAGGTGTCGATGGTTTCCTTTCCTAGCACGGCAGCCAGCTCCTTGAGGGTGGTTGGCTCCTTACCGCCCAGGAAGATGGAAGTATCCATGTTGCCGATGATGGTATCTGCGTTATCCTTATAGATCGCCTTCAGCTGACTCTGTGCCTGCAACACCAGACAGGCGGAAATCTCACGGCTCGGATGTGGCCACCAGCTTTTCCAGCTTAGGGATCTGGCCGATATTGGCGCACTCGTCAATGAGACAGCGCACATGGACCGGGAGCCTGCCGCCATACACATCGTCGGCTTTTTCGCAGAGCAGATTAAATAGCTGGGTGTAGCACATAGAGATCAGGAAGTTAAAGCTGTCATCTGTATCACTCATAATGAGGAACAGGGCAGTTTTCTGGTCTCCCAGAGTGTCCAGCTCCAGCTCATCATAGGCTGTGACCTCACGCAGCTCTGCAATGTCGAATACCGCAAGGCGCGCACCACAGGAAATCAGGATCGACTTGGCTGTTTTTCCTGCCGCCAGCTTATATTTCTTATACTGGCGCACCGCAAAGTGGTTTGGCTTTTCTGCTTCCAATGCGTCAAACATCAGATCCACGGGATTTTTGAACTCCTCGTCATCCTCCGGACCTCCATGGCGTTGATGAACTCAATAAGGGTGGAGAAGTTCTGCTCCTCCACCGGAGCCTCATAGTGGATATAGCCAATGAGCGCACAATAGAGAAGCGTTTCTGCCTATAGTGATAGGTAAGGTTTTGATATTATCTCCACCTTTTCCCCCACTTCACACCGGACATGCGACTTTCACCGCATCCGGCGCTCCATCGATTGTCTTCACGAGACATTTAATCAGTCACCAAATTTAAGTTTTATATTATTGCTGACAGGTTCGCCTGCTCTCGCAGACTATTGATTTTCACGAGCATCTTTTTTGTGATATTGAGTGTTTTTATCAGGTCTTTTATTACTGCTTGGGGCAGTTCTTGTAACAGAATCAGATATTTTTTGTGAATCAGAACCATGTTTTTATATCTTTCAAATCCACCAAGTGATCCTGGTACTTTGAGCCATACAGCTACATGTTCCGCATCTGCGAATTCTTCTCCACTGATTGCACATTTTCCCTTTTGAGCAGAAAATAAAGATATTTTACTGTCATGGTATTCTGTGCTATGACCAACGGATATTTTTTCTCTCAGTCCTTTCAGAACATACTGATTAAGGTTAAGTTCTGT
>ENA-OQER01001206-OQER01001206.1-human-gut-metagenome-genome-assembly--contig:-NODE-1206-length-12915-cov-1.793322_pt1 | contig 12915 bp, 20 predicted proteins | sample MGYA00242797_ERZ504639 | MGnify/ENA primary metagenome ERZ504639 (study PRJEB26092, sample SAMD00036306) | human gut metagenome | host: Homo sapiens | study: EMG produced TPA metagenomics assembly of...
GTTCAGCGGCGGCAGCGCAGCCATTGCCATTAACCCGACTAACATGGCGATGGAGATAACCGCATTTTCTTGCCGATACCACCGAGTTTTTCGATATCGCGATGACCGGTACGGAACCAGACGCTCCCCGCTCCGAGGAACAGTACGCTTTTGAACAGGCTATGGTTAAGCAGATGGTACAGACCACCGACCAGGCCAAGAGCAATCAGTGCCGGTTGTTCGAGCGCGATACCCGTTACGCCAGCGCCCAGCCCCAGCAGAATAATGCCGATATTTTCCAGGGTGTGGTAAGCCAGCAGGCGCTGGATGTTGTGTTCCATCAACGCATACAGACCACCGACGAACGCGGTGATCATGCCGAGCACCAGCAGCGCGATCCCCCACCACAGCGGTGCATTACCGCCAAGCAGTGACAGGGTTAACATGCCCAGCAGGCCAATTTTCATGACTACCGTAGAAAACAACGCGGCAGCTGGCGCAGAGGCGTTAGCATGTGCCTGCGGCACCCAGCCGTGCAGCGGAATAATCCCGGCCAGCAGGCCAAAGCCAATCACACCGAGCAGCCAGATATCGGAACCGAGCGGCAGCTGTTGCATACGCATATCCAGCAGGCGCAGATCCAGCGTGCCATAACGCTGCCACAGCAGCCAGCAAGCAATCGCCAGCAGCAGAGTGCCAAGACGCCCCAGCGCAAACCACAGTTTGCCCTCTTTGCTGTTGCTGGTAAGGAACACCGCACACAAGGCCATGACTTCAGCCATTACCACGAACATGCCGAGGTTGCTGGCGATGACGGCGCAGACGGCGGCAGCCATCAACATATTGATCTGCAAGCCGTTGCACTTCACCTGCGCGTGGCGATGCCAGTCAATGTTGTAGAGGCTGACAAACAGACCGCACAGACCGAGCGTAATCAGCCAAATCGCGTTAAGCGGAGAGATTTGCACATCGTAGCTTACCAGCGACAGCGCACCGCTCACGCCAACCGCGCCAGTCAGCACAGTAAAGCCCGCGGCTGCCGTATACAGCTACCAACCGCGCCGCCAATTCCGGCTATCCAGCCGCTTAGCGCCTTTTGAAAAGAAAAGAGAAATGCCAGAACAGCGGCGGCGACAAACCACGCCACGCCGCTATTGATCAGGGAAATTGCGCTCATTTAGCCTCTCCACTTTGAGCCTGCTGAAACAAGGTGAGATCGCCAAAGTCCGTGTTAAAGGTCAGCTCACGCTTACGTTTGCTAACGCGGGCGATATCGGTGTTATCCACCAGATGCAGGGCTTTGGTCGGGCACATCCGCACGCAGGCCGGACCTTGTTCATCAAAGCTACAAAGGTCACATTTGACGGCGATCGCGCGAATACCCGGCACCCAGTCAAGCAGCGTACTGATACGCGCCGGAGCAGGCGGTGCCGGTGGCGCTTTCGGGGTATTGGCATTTGCAGGAATATCCAGCGGACGGCTGCCGGAAAATTCAATTGCGCCAAACGGGCAGGCGATGCCGCACAGCTTGCAGCTTACGCACAGGCTTTCATTCAACTGCACGGCCCCATCAACGCGGGTGATGGCGTTAACCGGGCAGACCACCGCGCAGGGTGCATCTTCACAGTGGTGACAGAGCTGCGGCGCAGATTCTTTTTCATTCAGCATCACTCTCAGGCGCGGCATTGATTGCAGCCGTGCTGGCGATGCGTCTCTGAACAGGCGGCCTCACAAGTGTGGCAGCCGATACAGAGCGTGGAGTCAGCAATTACAAAACGATTCACCAGGCATTCCTCAGGTGATTGTCATTTTTGACGAAAACATGCCGATGAAATGTCATTTTCGACACTCATCGACACGCCATCCCCAAACAGCGTAACGCCTGCAAAACGGGCAAAGCTCAGCTCATGCTGCCGGGCTTTGTCCCTTTACCAGTTGGCTTAAATTCACCGGCACATTGTTTTCAATGGGCGGTGTATAAGCTGTCGTAAACGCCAGCGATTTTTTCGAGATAGTGTTCCAGAACCTGTTCGCGATCGCGGATGTTGACCTTGCCATCAATCATGCCGTCAATGCTCAGTTGCGCCTGCGCAATCCGCTGTTTGTCTTCGCCATCTTTTGTTTCGACGTAATACTCGATGGTGTGGCTGTTAAAGCCATCCGCCAGGGTGACGTAAATACGAAAATGTTCAAAAAGGACGAAACAGAGTTCTTTGTCCGGCGCGCAGCTCATGGCGTGATGCAGGCGCGCTTTCGATAACGTGATCCCCTGAACCAGCGAATTGCAGTAGATGTGCCACTGGTCCTGTAGGCGACGATGCCGCTGTGCGATGTAATCGGCTTTCTCGCTTATTTCCCAAATAGTCATTGTCAGGTTACCCGTTTAACAGAGATGCCAGCTTTAAGCATTTTTTGTGCCAACTTTTAATTTATTGTTATTAAAGAGATTTTTAAGATAAAGATGAATTTCGTCGCCGTGTCGACGTGTCATTTCGACATCATCGACATTATTCACCGCAGGGATAATCAACACTGGCACAATTATTGCTTGTAGCTGGCAATAGTTAATGGGAGGCGATATGCACGAAATAACCCTCTGCCAACGGGCACTGGAATTGATCGAACAGCAGGCCGCAAAACACGGCGCAAAACGCGTAACTGGGGTCTGGCTCAAAATTGGCGCATTTTCTTGTGTCGAAACCAGCTCTCTTGCCTTTTGTTTTGATCTGGTTTGCCGCGGCAGCGTGGCGGAAGGTTGTAAACTGCACCTCGAAGAACAAGAGGCCGAATGCTGGTGTGAAACATGCCAACAGTATGTGACGCTACTGACCCAGCGCGTCCGCCGCTGTCCACAGTGTCATGGTGACATGCTACAGATTGTGGCAGACGACGGTTTACAGATTCGGCGGATAGAAATAGACCAGGAGTGAGCGATGTGTACAACATGCGGTTGCGGTGAAGGCAACCTGTATATCGAGGGTGATGAACATAACCCTCATTCCGCGTTTCGTAGCGCGCCATTTGCCCCGGCGGCACGCCCGAAGATGAAAATCACCGGCATTAAAGCGCCTGAATTTACCCCCAGCCAGACTGAAGAAGGCGACCTGCATTACGGTCATGGCGAAGCGGGCACTCACGCGCCGGGCATGAGCCAGCGTCGGATGCTGGAAGTCGAAATTGACGTGCTGGACAAAAATAACCGTCTGGCTGAACGCAACCGCGCGCGCTTTGCTGCCCGCAAGCAACTGGTGCTCAACCTGGTTTCCAGCCCTGGTTCCGGTAAAACCACCCTGCTGACGGAAACCTTAATGCGCCTGAAAGACAGCGTTCCGTGCGCAGTTATTGAAGGCGATCAGCAAACCGTGAACGATGCCGCACGCATTCGCGCTACCGGCACACCAGCGATTCAGGTGAACACTGGTAAAGGCTGCCACCTTGACGCACAGATGATTGCCGACGCCGCACCGCGTCTGCCACTGGACGATAACGGTATTCTGTTTATCGAAAACGTTGGCAACCTCGTATGCCCGGCCAGCTTCGATCTCGGTGAAAAACACAAAGTAGCGGTCCTTTCCGTTACCGAAGGTGAAGACAAACCGCTGAAATATCCGCATATGTTTGCCGCCGCCTCGCTGATGCTGCTCAACAAGTTGACCTTTTGCCGTATCTCAACTTTGACGTTGAGAAGTGCATCGCCTGCGCACGCGAAGTCAATCCAGAAATTGAAATCATCCTTATTTCCGCCACCAGCGGCGAAGGGATGGACCAGTGGCTGAACTGGCTGGAGACACAGCGATGTGCATAGGCGTTCCCGGCCAGATCCGCACCATTGACGGCAACCAGGCGAAAGTCGACGTCTGCGGCATTCAGCGCGATGTCGATTTAACGTTAGTCGGCAGCTGCGATAAAAACGGTCAGCCGCGCGTGGGCCAGTGGGTACTGGTTCACGTTGGCTTTGCCATGAGCGTAATTAATGAAGCCGAAGCACGCGACACTCTCGACGCCTTACAAAACATGTTTGACGTTGAGCCGGATGTCGGCGCGCTGTTGTATGGCGAGGAAAAATAATGCGTTTTGTTGATGAATATCGCGCGCCGGAACAGGTGATGCAGTTAATTGAGCATCTGCGCGAACGTGCTTCACATCTCTCTTACACCGCCGAACGCCCTCTGCGGATTATGGAAGTGTGTGGCGGTCATACCCACGCTATCTTTAAATTCGGCCTCGACCAGTTACTGCCGGAAAACGTTGAGTTTATCCACGGTCCGGGTTGTCCGGTGTGTGTACTGCCGATGGGTAGAATCGACACCTGCGTGGAGATTGCCAGCCATCCGGAAGTCATCTTCTGTACCTTTGGCGACGCCATGCGCGTACCAGGGAAACAGGGATCGCTGTTGCAGGCAAAAGCACGCGGTGCCGATGTGCGCATCGTTTACTCGCCGATGGATGCGTTGAAACTGGCGCAGGAGAATCCAACCCGTAAAGTCGTATTCTTCGGCTTAGGTTTTGAAACCACCATGCCGACCACCGCCATCACCCTGCAACAGGCGAAAGCCCGCGATGTGCAGAATTTTTACTTCTTCTGCCAGCATATTACGCTTATCCCGACGCTGCGCAGTTTGCTGGAACAGCCGGATAACGGTATCGACGCGTTCCTCGCGCCGGGCCACGTTAGTATGGTTATCGGCACTGATGCCTATAATTTTATCGCCAGCGATTTTCATCGTCCGCTGGTGGTCGCTGGTTTCGAACCCCTTGATCTACTACAAGGCGTGGTCATGCTGGTGGAGCAGAAAATAGCGGCCCACAGCAAGGTAGAGAATCAGTATCGTCGAGTGGTACCGGATGCCGGTAACCTGCTGGCGCAACAGGCGATTGCCGATGTGTTCTGTGTCAACGGCGACAGCGAATGGCGCGGCTTAGGCGTGATTGAATCTTCTGGCGTACACCTGACGCCGGATTATCAACGATCGATGCCGAAGCACATTTCCGCCCGGCACCGCAGCAGGTCTGCGATGACCCGCGCGCACGTTGTGGTGAAGTATTAACGGGCAAATGTAAGCCGCATCAATGCCCGCTGTTTGGTAACACCTGTAATCCTCAAACCGCATTTGGTGCACTGATGGTCTCCTCCGAAGGAGCGTGCGCCGCGTGGTATCAGTATCGTCAGCAGGAGAGTGAAGCGTGAATAATATCCAACTCGCCCACGGCAGCGGCGGCCAGGCGATGCAGCAATTAATCAACAGCCTGTTTATGGAAGCCTTTGCCAACGTGGCTGGCAGAGCAGGAAGATCAGGCACGTCTTGATCTGGCGCAGCTGGTAGCGGAAGGCGACCGTCTGGCGTTCTCCACCGACAGTTACGTCATTGACCCGCTGTTCTTTCCTGGCGGTAATATCGGCAAGCTGGCGATTTGCGGCACTGCGAATGACGTTGCGGTCAGTGGCGCTATTCCGCGCTATCTCTCCTGTGGCTTTATCCTCGAAGAAGGATTGCCGATGGAGACACTGAAAGCCGTAGTGACCAGCATGGCAGAAACCGCGCGCACGGCAGGCATTGCCATCGTTACTGGCGATACTAAGTGGTGCAGCGCGGCGCGGCAGATAAACTGTTTATCAACACCGCTGGCATGGGCGCAATTCCGGCGAATATTCATTGGGGCGCACAGACGCTAACCGCAGGCGATGTGTTGCTGGTGAGCGGCACGCTCGGCGACCACGGGGCGACTATCCTTAACCTGCGTGAGCAGCTGGGGCTGGATGGCGAACTGGTCAGCGACTGCGCGGTGCTGACGCCGCTTATTCAGACGCTGCGTGACATTCCCGGCGTGAAAGCGCTGCGTGATGCCACCCGTGGTGGTGTAAATGCGGTGGTTCATGAGTTCGCGGCAGCCTGCGGTTGCGGTATTGAAATTTCTGAATCAGCGCTGCCGGTTAAACCTGCCGTGCGCGGCGTTTGCGAATTGCTGGGACTGGACGCCTGAAACTTTGCCAACGAAGGCAACTGGTGATCGCCGTTGAACGCAACGCGGCAGAGCAAGTGCTGGCTGCGTTACATTCCCATCCACTGGGGAAAGACGCGGCGCTGATTGGTGAAGTGGTGGAACGTAAAGGTGTTCGTCTTGCCGGTCTGTATGGCGTGAAACGAACCCTCGATTTACCACACGCCGAACCGCTTCCGCGTATATGCTAATAAAATTCTAAATCTCCTATAGTTAGTCAATGACCTTTTGCACCGCTTTGCGGTGCTTTCCTGGAAGAACAAAATGTCATATACACCGATGAGTGATCTCGGACAGCAAGGGTTGTTCGACATCACTCGGACACTATTGCAGCAGCCCGATCTGGCCTCGCTGTGTGAGGCTCTTTCGCAACTGGTAAAGCGTTCTGCGCTCGCCGACAACGCGGCTATTGTGTTGTGGCAAGCGCAGACTCAACGTGCGTCTTATTACGCATCGCGTGAAAAAGACACCCCCATTAAATATGAAGACGAAACTGTTCTGGCACACGGTCCGGTACGCAGCATTTTGTCGCGCCCTGATACGCTGCATTGCAGTTACGAAGAATTTTGTGAAACCTGGCCGCAGCTGGCCGCAGGTGGGCTATACCCAAAATTTGGTCACTATTGCCTGATGCCACTGGCGGCAGAAGGCATATTTTTGGTGGCTGTGAATTTATTCGTTATGACGATCGCCCCTGGAGCGAAAAAGAGTTCAATCGTCTGCAAACATTTACGCAGATCGTTTCTGTCGTCACCGAACAAATCCAGAGCCGCGTCGTCAACAATGTCGACTATGAGTTGTTATGCCGGGAGCGCGATAACTTCCGCATCCTGGTTGCCATTACCAACGCGGTGCTTTCCCGCCTGGATATGGACGAACTGGTCAGCGAAGTCGCCAAAGAAATCCATTACTATTTCGACATTGACGATATCAGTATCGTCTTACGCAGCCACCGTAAAAACAAACTCAACATCTACTCCACTCACTATCTTGATAAACAACATCCCGCCCACGAACAGAGCGAAGTCGATGAAGCCGGAACCCTCACCGAACGCGTGTTCAAAAGTAAAGAGATGCTGCTGATCAATCTCCACGAGCGGGACGATTTAGCCCCCTATGAACGCATGTTGTTCGACACCTGGGGCAACCAGATTCAAACCTTGTGCCTGTTACCGCTGATGTCTGGCGACACCATGCTGGGCGTGCTGAAACTGGCGCAATGCGAAGAGAAAGTGTTTACCACTACCAATCTGAATTTACTGCGCCAGATTGCCGAACGTGTGGCAATCGCTGTCGATAACGCCCTCGCCTATCAGGAAATCCATCGTCTGAAAGAACGGCTGGTTGATGAAAACCTCGCCCTGACCGAGCAGCTCAACAATGTTGATAGTGAATTTGGCGAGATTATTGGCCGCAGCGAAGCCATGTACAGCGTGCTTAAACAAGTTGAAATGGTGGCGCAAAGTGACAGTACCGTGCTGATCCTCGGTGAAACTGGCACGGGTAAAGAGCTGATTGCCCGTGCGATCCATAATCTCAGTGGGCGTAATAATCGCCGCATGGTCAAAATGAACTGCGCGGCGATGCCTGCCGGATTGCTGGAAAGCGATCTGTTTGGTCATGAGCGTGGGGCTTTTACCGGTGCCAGCGCCCAGCGCATTGGTCGTTTTTGAACTGGCGGATAAAAGCTCCCTGTTCCTCGACGAAGTGGGCGATATGCCACTGGAGTTACAGCCGAAGTTGCTGCGTGTATTGCAGGAACAGGAGTTTGAACGTCTCGGCAGCAACAAAATCATTCAGACGGACGTGCGTCTAATCGCCGCGACTAACCGCGATCTGAAAAAAATGGTCGCCGACCGAGAGTTCCGTAGCGATCTCTATTACCCGCCTGAACGTATTCCCGATTCACCTGCCGCCACTACGCGAGCGTCCGGAAGATATTCCGCTGCTGGCGAAAGCCTTTACCTTCAAAATTGCCCGTCGTCTGGGGCGCAATATCGACAGCATTCCTGCCGAGACGCTGCGCACCTTGAGCAACATGGAGTGGCCGGGTAACGTACGCGAACTGGAAAACGTCATTGAGCGCGCGGTATTGCTAACACGCGGTAACGTGCTGCAGCTGTCATTGCCAGATATTGTTTTACCGGAACCTGAAACGCCGCCTGCCGCAACGGTTGTCGCCCAGGAGGGCGAAGATGAATATCAGTTGATTGTTCGCGTGCTGAAAGAAACCAACGGCGTGGTTGCCGGGCCTAAAGGCGCTGCGCAACGTCTGGGGCTGAAACGCACGACCCTGCTGTCACGGATGAAGCGGCTGGGAATTGATAAATCGGCATTGATTTAACTGCAAATTGCCGGACAGATCTGCCTGTCCGGCATACTATTCACGAGGTTTTTTCGGACGATATTTTTCCGGCAGTTCTGGCACCGGACGCTTGTCATCGATGAGATGACGCACGGTTAAGATCGGATGACGCCACAGCATTCTCGGCCCGGCCCAACGCATAATCTGTTTCATCTCTTCACGCTTTGCAGGCTGGTAACAGTGCACCGGACACTGCTTACAGGCTGGTTTCTCTTCGCCGAACACACATTTATCCAGCCGCTTTTGCGCGTAAACAAACAACGCCTCGTAATGCTCCGGCTCCGCTGACGCCTGCGGGCATTTCGCTTGATAAAGATCGATCATTTTTTAATCGTCAGTTTTTCACGAGAGATACGCTTGCCGGACATGCTGCCTCCACCTCATTAAGATGTATTTATATTACATCTTAATCTTAAAGGGCACTATGACTCTAAAGAAGAAAGGTTCGCCAACCGACGCAATTTTGCGTACTTGCTTCATAAGCATCACGCAAAAGCTGCAAAACAGCATCTTTCCCGGAACCAGCATCAAGAACTCGCCGTTCGCTTCTTCCCCTGAAATGATTAACTCCGGTATCATGTGCGCCTTATGTGATTACAACGAAAATAAAAACCATCACACCCCATTTAATATCAGGGAACCGGACATAACCCCATGAGTACAATAGAAAATTTCGACGCCATACGCCCATGATGCAGCAGTATCTCAAGCTGAAAGCCCAGCATCCCGAGATCCTGCTGTTTTACCGGATGGGTGATTTTTATGAACTGTTTTATGACGACGCAAAACGCGCGTCGCAACTGCTGGATATTTCACTGACCAAACGCGGTGCTTCGGCGGGAGAGCCGATCCCGATGGCGGGGATTCCCTACCATGCGGTGGAAAACTATCTCGCCAAACTGGTGAATCAGGGAGAGTCCGTTGCCATCTGCGAACAAATTGGCGATCCGGCGACCAGCAAAGGTCCGGTTGAGCGCAAAGTTGTGCGTATCGTTACGCCAGGCACCATCAGCGATGAAGCCCTGTTACAGGAGCGTCAGGACAACCTGCTGGCGGCTATCTGGCAGGACAGCAAAGGTTTCGGCTACGCGACGCTGGATATCAGCTCCGGGCGTTCGCCTGAGCGAACCGGCCGACCGCGAAACGATGGCGGCAGAGCTGCAACGCACTAATCCGGCGGAACTGCTGTATGCAGAAGATTTCGCCGAGATGTCGCTGATTGAAGGCCGTCGCGGCCTGCGCCGTCGCCGCTGTGGGAGTTTGAAATCGACACCGCGCGCCAGCAGTTGAATCTGCAATTTGGCACCCGCGATCTGGTCGGTTTTGGCGTCGAGAACGCGCGCGCGGACTTTGTGCTGCCGGTTGTCTGTTGCAGTATGCGAAAGATACCCAACGCACGACCCTGCCGCATATTCGTTCTATCACCATGGAACGTGAGCAGGACAGCATCATTATGGATGCCGCGACACGTCGTAACCTGGAAATTACTCAGAACCTGGCGGGCGGTGCGGAAAATACGCTGGCTTCTGTGCTCGACTGCACCGTCACGCCGATGGGTAGTCGTATGCTGAAACGCTGGCTGCATATGCCATGCGCGATACCCGCGTGTTGCTTGAGCGCCAGCAAACTATTGGCGCATTGCAGGATTTCACCGCCGAGTTGCAGCCGGTACTGCGTCAGGTCGGCGACCTGGAACGTATTCTGGCACGTCTGGCTTTACGAACTGCTCGCCCACGCGATCTGGCCCGTATGCGCCACGCTTTCCAGCAACTGCCGGAGCTGCGTGCGCAGTTAGAAACTGTCGATAGTGCACCGGTACAGGCGCTACGTGAGAAGATGGGCGAGTTTGCCGAGCTGCGCGATCTGCTGGAGCGAGCAATCATCGACACACCGCCGGTGCTGGTACGCGACGGTGGTGTTATCGCATCGGGCTATAACGAAGAGCTGGATGAGTGGCGCGCGCTGGCTGACGGCGCGACCGATTATCTGGAGCGTCTGGAAGTCCGCGAGCGTGAACGTACCGGCCTGGACACGCTGAAAGTTGGCTTTAATGCGGTGCACGGCTACTACATTCAAATCAGCCGTGGGCAAAGCCATCTGGCACCCATCAACTACATGCGTCGCCAGACGCTGAAAAACGCCGAGCGCTACATCATTCCAGAGCTAAAAGAGTACGAAGATAAAGTTCTCACCTCAAAAGGCAAAGCACTGGCTCTGGAAAAACAGCTTTATGAAGAACTGTTCGACCTGCTGTTGCCGCATCTGGAAGCGTTGCAACAGAGCGCGAGCGCGCTGGCGGAACTCGACGTGCTGGTGAACCTGGCGGAACGGCCTATACCCTGAACTACACCTGCCCGACCTTTATTGATAAACCGGGCATTCGCATTACCGAAGGCCGCCATCCGGTGGTTGAACAGGTGCTGAATGAGCCGTTTATCGCCAACCCGCTGAATCTGTCGCCGCAGCGTCGCATGTTGATCATCACCGGTCCGAACATGGGCGGTAAAAGTACCTATATGCGCCAGACCGCGTTGATTGCGCTAATGGCTATATCGGCAGCTACGTACCGGCGCAAAAAAGTCGAGATTGGCCCGATTGACCGTATCTTTACCCGCGTAGGCGCGGCAGATGACCTGGCTTCCGGGCGTTCGACCTTTATGGTGGAGATGACCGAAACCGCCAATATTTTACATAATGCCACCGAATATAGTCTGGTATTGATGGATGAGATCGGGCGTGGAACGTCCACTTACGATGGTCTGTCGCTGGCGTGGGCGTGCGCGGAAAATCTGGCGAATAAGATTAAGGCATTGACGCTGTTTGCCACCCACTATTTCGAGCTGACACAGTTACCGGAGAAAATGGAAGGCGTCGCAACGTGCATCTCGATGCACTGGAGCACGGCGACACCATTGCCTTTATGCACAGCGTGCAGGATGGCGCGGCGAGCAAAAGCTACGGCCTGGCGGTTGCTGCTCTGGCGGGCGTACCGAAAGAGGTTATTAAGCGCGCACGGCAAAAACTGCGTGAGCTGGAAAGCATTTCGCCGAACGCCGCCGCTACGCAAGTGGATGGTACGCAAATGTCTTTGCTGTCCGTACCAGAAGAAACTTCGCCTGCGGTCGAGGCACTGGAAAACCTGGACCCGGATTCACTGACTCCGCGTCAGGCGCTGGAGTGGATTTATCGCTTGAAGAGTCTGGTGTAATAAAATTCCCGATAGTCTTTTGCTATCGGGAATATTAACGACAACTGACGAATCAAATAAAAATACCCTGTATAATAGGAAAGCTTATTTTACAGGGTAAAACCATGCCATCTACACGCTATCAAAAAATCAATGCCCATCACTATCGCCATATATGGGTCGTTGGTGATATTCATGGTGAATATCAGTTATTACAATCCCGCTTACATCAACTCTCTTTTTTCCCCGAAACCGACTTACTTATTTCTGTCGGCGATAATATTGATCGTGGGCCGGAGAGTCTTGACGTCCTGCGCCTGCTAAACCAGCCCTGGTTTATCTCCGTTAAAGGCAACCACGAAGCAATGGCGCTGGATGCGTTCGCGACCGGCGATGGCAATATGTGGCTTGCCAGCGGTGGTGACTGGTTTTTCGATTTAAATGATTCAGAGCAAAAAGAAGCTACAGATCTGTTGCTGAAATTCCATCACCTTCCACATATTATTGAAATCACTAACGACAACATAAAATATGTCATCGCACATGCAGATTATCCGGGGAGTGAATATCTCTTTGGTAAAGAAATAGCGGAGAGCGAATTACTCTGGCCTGTTGATCGTGTGCAGAAATCGCTTAATGGCGAGTTACAACAAATAAACGGCGCTGATTATTTTATATTTGGACATATGATGTTTGATAACATTCAGACGTTCGCTAACCAGATTTATATTGATACCGGATCGCCGAAAAGTGGGCGGCTGTCATTTTATAAAATAAGGTAGTCTCATGCTTCTTCTGTGAAGCATGAGTAACCAGATGTTATTGCAGGCCATTATTCATTTTTCGCTACCAGCAAAGAGAGATCCTGCTTCGCCAGCGCGCGACTGGCACTCTCCGGCAAACCGTCGTCTGTAATAATCTGATCAAACTCGCTTAATGGTAACGCCAGCCATGTCGCCACCTGACCATATTTCGTCGCATCACAGACCAAAACTCGCTGGCGGCTGGCACTGGCAATCGCCCGTTTCACCGTGACTTTATCTTCCGCTGGCGTAGAAATCCCCCGCACACTCCATGACGATGCAGAAATAAAAGCCTGATCAATCATCAGGCTGCGCAGCATGGTCGCAGCGGCTTCCCCGACACAGGAACGGTTTTCCCGACACACTGCACCGCCAGTGTGAATATTGTGCAATTACTGTTGTCGAGCAAGTAGTTCGCAATAACGAAATCGTTGTGACCACAGTCAGTGACTCCATGTGAATCAGATGCTGTGCTATCGCTAACGTGGTCGTTCCCGCATCCAGATAGATACAACTTCCCGCTGAACAAGACTTGCCGCCAGCTTGCCAATAGCCGCTTTTTGCGTCATTGCCAGCGCAGT
>ENA-OQER01001207-OQER01001207.1-human-gut-metagenome-genome-assembly--contig:-NODE-1207-length-12903-cov-1.837899_pt1 | contig 12903 bp, 19 predicted proteins | sample MGYA00242797_ERZ504639 | MGnify/ENA primary metagenome ERZ504639 (study PRJEB26092, sample SAMD00036306) | human gut metagenome | host: Homo sapiens | study: EMG produced TPA metagenomics assembly of...
CAAGAATCCGGTCCACCGTATCCACCACCCGGTATTCTGTCAGCACGTAGTATTCTTTTCCCGTATCTGCCACCAGAAAGCCGGAGCCTGCTTTTCGTCTTCAAAGGAATTATTCATCCAGTCCACATCGTTGGTAAATCCCTGTACCACAACTACAGAACTTTCGGCTCACTGGCTGCCTCTGAAATCTGCTGATACAGATCCGAATATTCCTGCAGAGTCAGCGGCTCTTTTTGTATCTCCGTGTCTGTTGCCTCATTTTCATCGGTCGGCGCATCTCCGCTTTCTTCTTCCGGTATCTCCTGCTGAGGAGTATTTTCTTCGTCCCCGTCCGTCGATGCTCCCTCCACGATATTCACTCTCGGCTGTTCTTCCTCCGGTCGGAAATAGGGCACCGACTTTACAAATACAAATGCCGCAATCACACCGAACAATACCGCTCCTGCTGCCACTCCTGCCGCACTCACCGCGATTTTCCGTTTATCCAGAGGCTTCTTTTTTATCACTTCCCGGTAAAAATCGTATTCGTCCTGCTTGTGATCATTCTTTTTATCCATACGCGTAGTCTCCTGTCTCTGACTCCAACTGTAACTGCACTGTTTTCTCTGTGTTTTGAGCTCTGCTTTTTCGTACACAATAAAAAAAACGGCTGCTGCCTGTAGAATTTCCTTAATATTTTATCAAATATATATGAACATTTTATGACATACCGAAAAAACTTTTTGCTGCCCGGCTTTTTGCCTTTCTTTTCCTTCTCAGATAGAGTAGAATAAGGCGTATAGAAAGGATATAACATTATGAATAACAAAGCTTTAAAAACACTGGAATATACCAAAATCATCGAGATGCTTGCAGCCCATGCTTCTTCCCCTCTCGGAAAGATCCGCTGCGAGGATCTTCTTCCTTCCTGTTCACCGGGAGAGATTGAATATAAGCAGGAACAGACTCAGGATGCCCTGTCCCGTCTGTTTCAGAAAGGAAACATCAACTTCGGCAGTGCCAAAGATATCCGCGGTTCCCTGAAAACGCCTGGAGATCGGAAGTACCCTGGGGATCACAGAACTGTTGCAGATCTGTGCCCTTCTGGATAATACCTCCCGGGTAAAATCTTACGGCCGCCGTGAAAAAGAAAATGAACAGAGGGACTCTCTGGATGATCTTTTCGATGCCCTGGAACCTCTGCCGCTGTTAAATACAGAGATTCGTCGATGCATCCTCTCCGAAGACGAGATCGCCGATGATGCGAGCGCAACCTTAAAACAGATCCGCCGTTCAATGAAAGTGACCGGCGAACGCATTCATACACAGCTTGCCGGTATGGTCAACGGCTCCGCAAGAACCTATCTGCAGGACGCTGTGATCACCATGCGAAACGGCCGCTACTGTATCCCGGTCAAAGCCGAATACAAAAGCCAAGTACCTGGTATGATCCATGATCAGTCTTCCACCGGTTCCACCCTCTTTATCGAACCATGGCAATCGTAAAACTGAACAATGAGATCCGTGATCTGGAGATGAAAGAAGCGGCAGAGATTGAAGTCATCCTGGCTTCTTTAAGTAACATGGCTGCCCAGGAACGTGAGAATCTCCGCTATAACCTTGAAAATCTGGTAGAACTGGACTTTATCTTTGCCCGCGCTGCCCTTGCCATGGATATGAATGCCACACGACCGATCTTTAATACCAAAGGCTATATCAACATCCGCAAAGGCCGTCACCCACTGATCGACAAGAAAAAGGTTGTTCCGATCGATATCCATCTTGGAAAAGAATTTCATCTGCTCATCGTTACCGGTCCGAATACCGGTGGAAAAACTGTTTCCTTAAAAACCGTCGGGCTTCTGACTCTGATGGGTCAGGCAGGTCTTCATATTCCTGCACTGGATCGTTCTGAATTATCTGTTTTTGAGGAGGTATATGCGGATATCGGAGATGAACAGAGTATCGAACAGTCACTCAGTACCTTCTCCTCCCATATGACCAATGTGGTTTCCTTTATCGAAAGCCGATCCGAAGTCCCTCGTTCTCTTCGATGAACTGGGTGCCGGTACCGACCCGACGGAAGGTGCCGCACTGGCAATCTCGATTCTGAACTATCTGCAAAAACAGGGCATCCGTGCTATGGCAACCACGCATTACAGTGAGTTGAAAGTGTACGCACTCTCCACACCGGGTGTAGAAAATGCTTCCTGTGAATTTGATGTGGAAACGCTTCGTCCTACCTACCGCTTACTGATCGGTGTTCCCGGAAAGAGTAATGCCTTTGCCATTTCCAGTAAGCTGGGACTGCATCGTATATTATCGATGATGCAAAAAAACAGATCAGCCAGGAAGACGAGTCTTTCGAGGATGTGATCTCCACCTTGGAAGAAAACCGTATCACCATCGAAAAAGAGCGCATGGAGATTGCCCGCTACAAGACCGAAGTCGAAGATCTGAAAAAACAGCTGGAGACCAAGCAGGAAAAACTGAACCAGCAGCGTGACCGGATCCTCCGGGAAGCCAACGAGCAGGCACATGCAATCCTCCGTGATGCAAAAGAATATGCGGATCAGACGATCAAAGACTTAACAAATTCGGAAAAGCCAATATTCCATCAAAGAAATGGAAAATAAACGACAGGATCTCCGTAAGAAGATGAACAAAGTCGAAAGCAATATGTCCAGGAAAGAAAAGAAGGTCACAGGTAATCTGAAGCCTTCCGATCTGCATCTGGGCGATGGTGTGAAAGTACTGAGTCTGAATCTCAAAGGAACGGTAAGTACCCTCCGGATGCCAAAGGTTATCTTCTGGTACAGATGGGTATCATGCGATCCAAGATCCATATCTCCGATCTGGTACTGTTACAGGAAGAAACCGTGATCTCCGCACCGAATATGCAGCGCACCAGCGCCGGGAAGATCAAGATGTCAAAATCTTCATCCGTCGGCATCGAGATCAACCTGCTTGGCCGCACCGTCGACGAAGCCATCGCGGAACTGGATAAATATCTGGATGATGCATATCTGGCACATATTCCAAGTGTCCGTGTCGTTCACGGAAAAGGTACCGGAGCCCTGCGGAAGGGCATCCATAACTATCTGCGCCGGGTAAAATATGTCTCTTCCTTCCATCTTGCAGAATTTGGCGAGGGAGATGCCGGTGTTACGATTGTAAATTTCAAGAAATAAAATAACTATTCAGTAGGTAATATCCCGCTACAACAAGGAGTTTTTATGGTATCCAAACAGAAAATAATGATTGTAGACGATGACAACAACATCGCCGAACTGATATCTCTTTATCTTACCAAAGAATGTTTTGAGTGTAAGATTGTCAACGACGGGGAGGAAGCTTTGAGTGCATTTCCTTCCTTTCAGCCGAACCTGATCCTCCTGGATCTGATGCTTCCCGGTATGGACGGCTATCAGGTCTGCAGAGAGATCCGCCACAAATCCAATGTACCGATCATCATGCTCTCTGCAAAAGGAGAAGTTTTTGATAAGGTGCTCGGCCTGGAACTGGGTGCTGACGATTATATGATCAAACCTTTCGATTCCAAAGAACTGGTAGCCCGGGTCAAAGCGGTTCTCCGCCGTTTCCAGCCTGCCCCTTCCGCTCCGTCGGCACCTGCCGGAAAATACGTGGAATATCCGGATCTGATCATCAATCTGACCAACTATTCCGTTATCTATCAGGGGATGACAATCGACATGCCGCCAAAGGAACTGGAACTTCTGTATTTTCTTGCTTCCTCACCTAATCAGGTATTTACCAGAGAACAGCTTCTGGATCATATCTGGGGATATGAATACATCGGCGATACCCGTACCGTAGACGTACATATCAAGAGACTGCGTGAAAAGATCAAAGATCATCCGTCCTGGTCGATCAGTACTGTATGGGGCATCGGTTACAAATTTGAGGTTAAATCCTGATGAAACAGACACTGTATTCCAAATTTATCACAGCCTATATTTTTCTCGGTATTCTCGGAACGGTGTTAATCTCTACGCTGGGATCTTCCCTGATCCAGAAACATATTCTGGAAGACACCGGAGCCGCCCTGTACAAAGAAGCGATTTCTCTCGCCTCCTATCAGGCAAATACGGATTATTCAGACAATGCAGATGTGGAAGCTGCCTATAATCAGCTAAAGACCCTCTCTGCTTTTCAGGATTCCCGGATCCTGATTCTGAACCCGTCCGGACAGCCATTGATTGATACCGGCAAACCATACACTGCAATGGCACAAAGCTCGCTTAAAGACTTTGATCCTGCGATCATGGGATCAGACAGTTATATTACAGGTACTTTTCATGGATATTTTAAGGAAAATATGGTCAGCACACTGGTTCCTATCACGAAAAACCTGACCACCAAAGGGTATGTATCGATTCATCTTCCGATGACCGTGATCATTGATCAGAAAGAATCCGTTCTCGGTCCGGTCCATATCGTGTTTGCGATCCTGCTGCTTTGTTCTCTCATGATTCTTGGTCTGTTTTCTCATTCCGTATACCGGCCGCTGAAGAAAATCACCGCAGGAGCCAACGAATATGCAGCAGGAAATCTGGATTATAACATTCCTGTCACAACCAATGATGAAATGGGCTACCTGGCCGATACCCTGAACTATATGTCCGGAGAACTGAGCAAATCGGGAGAATATCAGCACAAATTCGTAGCCAATGTCTCCCATGATTTTCGCTCCCCCCTTACTTCAATCAAGGTTTTGTGGAAGCGATCATGGACGGAACGATTCCACCTGAGATGCAGGATCGTTATCTGAAAATCGTGTTGATGAGACCGAACGTCTGGAAAAGCTGACCCAGAGTCTTCTGACCCTGGATAAACTGGACTCCAAAGGGCGTCCTTTGCATATGAACGACTTTGATATCAACCGTACGATCAAAAATACAGTAGCCACTTTTGAGGGGATCTGCCGTAAAAAGATGATTACCATTGAACTGCATCTGGAATCAGAAACTCTGATGGTACACGCCGATATGGAACAAATCCAGCAGGTACTGTACAATCTGATCGATAACGCCATCAAATTCAGTTCAGACAGCTCCATCATCAAGGCAGAAACTTCCGAACGTCATGGTACAGTTTTCGTATCCATAAAAGACTCCGGTGTGGGTATACCCAGAGAAAAACAAAATAAAATCTGGGATCGTTTTTATAAGATTGATTCTTCCCGTGGCAAAGACCGCAAAGGTACCGGCTCGGACTATCTATTGTCCGCGAGATCGTTGCCGCACACAATCAGAATATCAATGTTATCAGTACTGAAGGGGTCGGTACCGAATTTATCTTTACATTAGAAAAAAGCAGGGGAACGAGCTGATTCCCCTGCTTTTTTTATCCTGTCTTTCTTTATTTCCACTCATATCTGGTCAGATGACCACCCAGCTGCATATGATCAAAATTGTGCTGTCTCAGCGCCTCGTAGAGTACGATCGCTACGGAATTGCTCAGATTCAGCGAACGGATATCGTTCATCATCGGGATACGGATCGCAGTCTCCTGGTTTTCCAGTAAAATCTCCTCCGGAATCCCGCCGCTTTCTTTTCCAAACATAATGTAGGCATCTTCCTCATACTGCACTTCCGTATAGGTCTGCGGTGCTTTTGTCGATGCCATATAGATCTTGGCACCGGGATTCTTCTCCAGAAAATCCTGATAATCGATATACCGGGTGACATCCAGGTCATCCCAGTAATCCATCCCTGCACGTTTGATTGATTTTTCATTTAACCGGAAGCCCAGCGGCTCGATCAGATGCAGTCTCGTACCTGTCGCCACACAGGTACGTCCGATATTTCCTGTATTGGACGGGATCTCCGGCTCATAAAGAACAATATTTAACTTTGCCATATTCTCTTACCCCATTACTTTGTATAACTCATCCGGCTGCGGTTTGTCCAGATATCGGACATCCTCACCATTTCGAGGATCCGGTCGTTCCCGCTGTTGGTACGACTACCACAACGGCATGAATGCTGCCTGTTCCAGTTTTCTCACCAGTTCGTGACCGTCATCTGCCGCGATCATCATGGAACCGCTGGACATGATCTGGTAGGGGTTGACCCCAAAATAGTTACAGATCTCCACGGTCTCCTGGCGGATCGGGATCTTCTTCAGATCCACTTCCAGACCGACACCGGCTCCGCTCGCCATCTCCCAGAACGCACCGAAGACACCGCCCTCGGTGATATCATGCATAGAGGATACACCATGTTCCACGGCGATCCGTGACTCCGGTACCACGGACAGATACTGGTCAAAATCTTTTGCTGTATCAATCAGAACAGCCGGAAATCTTTTTTTGAGTTCATCTTCTTTTTCTTTTGCGAGAATCGTTGTTGCTTCCAGACCGATCCATTTGGTCACAATGATATCCTGATCCGGACGGATCTGGGATACCGTGCGAAGATTCTCTTTTTTCATCTTTCCAACACCGGTTACGGAGATCAACGGCTGCTTTACCACGTTGGTGATCTCCGTATGCCCGCCCAGGATCTCCATATGCAGTTTTTCACAGGTTTCTTCCGCATCATGCATCATTTTCCGGATCTCCGGCTCTTCAACGGTATCCGGGAGCATTACAGTCAGCATCACTCCCACCGGATCTGCACCGGCTGCCGCAAGATCATTTGCCGTGATATGGATGCTGTGATGTCCCAGATCCTTTGCGGTTCCCGTAATCGGATCCGTGGACATCACCAGAACTTCATCTTCACCTACCTCAAGAGCGGCGCAGTCCTGCCCTACCGCCGGACCGACCAGTACTTCCTCTCTTCTGTGTTTTACCTGTTTTAATACCGAACGGATCAATACCGGTTCCGGCAGTTTTCCTATCTTCATGATTTTCTCCTCCGCATCTGTCAGCCGCCATACTGGTTCAGTACCACATAGACCTGATTCAGATCGTTGTTTGCAATTGCTGTATACATGGCGCTGGACGCTTCCGCATTGCTGGTTTTTACACCGACTTTGTATTTATTTGGCGTCATCTGATAATAACTGTTATTTACTTCTTCTTTGCTGACCTGTTCCCCATTCTCCGTGACAATTTTCCACAGTTTTGCCTTGTATCCGGTATGGGCACTCTGGATCTGTTCCATACTTCCAAAGGCTTTCTCCGGATCTGCAGTCAGTTCGGTCGTCGGATCAATAGTCTCCAGCGTTTCACTTTCATAGGTCACTTTTCGGTCTGCAGAACGATATTCCTCTCCATACAGATTAAAATAAATCTTTCCTCCGTAGGTATATCCTTCAATATAAATCGGTGCTTCCGTATTATTCACAAACCGGAAATCCTTTGCACCTTCTGCAATTGCCGCATCCATGGACGGTTCTACATATTTGACGATCATGGAATGATTATGTCGCTCTGTCACTTCCAGTTCTGCCTGTAATACTGCCTGATATAAGGTTGTAGATACCTGACAGATACCTCCTCCAAAAGATTCCACTACCGTACCATTCGCATATGATGCGGCCGGTGCATATCCATTTTCTTCGGTAAACGGTACCATATTGTCACAGACGGAAATCTCCTCTCCAGGATAGAGAACTTTCCCGTTCAGTTTGGAAGTACCGTTTTTACATTCGTCGCTCTGGCTGCGCTGCTGGCGGAATAATCGGTGACTCCCTGTCCCAGTACATCCTTTACTTTCGCCAATTCTTCCTGGGATCCTTTCGGCTCTGTGATCTCCACATCCAGATCCACACTTCCCGGACCATCTTTCCACACATGTTCCAGATAATCCGTCACTTTATCCACAGAACCATCCTCATTCAAGGTAACTCCACGCGCACCATTGGTGATCTTGAACTCACCATTTTCTCTGGTCAGCTCATAATTCACCACTTCACGGTTCAACGCTACACAATAGGTCTCCAGTGCCTTCCTCACACTCTCCTCATCTACCTGATAAGAAAGATCCAGCTGAAGATTTTCCTGTTCCAGTGCTTTTTTCACCTTATATCGTTTGATGACATTGCCGACCTGTCCCACATCCATCGCCTGCCGGATCGTGCCGTCATTATCCCCGGTAACACCCAGTTCTTTTGCTGTCACACCGGTGGACATATCATCCATATGAAGAACGATCTGATAACCTGTAATCTCATCCACTCGGGTCTGCAACGCTTCCTGTGCCTCTTCTTGCGTCATACCGGACAGATCCACACTTTCCGCGTAAATATGATCCAGAATCTTCCGCTGTCCCTCGGGCGCATTGTCCGAGGTACCGGTATCGAGTGTGACTTCATCCGTCTCTGCCTGCAGTGTCGGCACATCTTCGCTGTCTTCTTCCTGACTGTTTTCTCCGTCATCTGCAGCAGCTGTTCCCGGTAGTCTCTGTGTCTTCCTCACTTCCGTCTGCCGTATCTTCACTGCTTTCACTCTCCTGCCTCGCCTCTGACTTCTGTGTGAGCTCTGTATTCTGTGCGCACCATCCGCTGACAGGCTGCTGTAACAGCATGACTCCCGCCAGCAGGGCCGCCATTATTTTCTTCTTCATCTGTATGTCAATCCCTTATAACATTACTTCCAAAACCATCGGAACCACCATCGCAAGTACCAGTATAACTGCGATAATTCCCGCTACAATCTGCCTTCTGTTTTTCTTCCACATATTCATTTTCATTCACCTCTTTATGCGCCCGTACCGGGCAATAATCGTATCGATTTTCCTGGATGCCTCATTTTTCGTTAAGCTGTCAACAGATACATCCAGTTCTATTTTATGATATTTCACCAGATCATTCAAGTATGCTTTTTGTGCCGGTGTGATCGGACCGCGTCGTTTTACCTTATACTGTAACTGTTTCGGCTGAAAGATCCGCTCCTGCCCTTCTCCTGCGATCCGTATCAGATGTTGATACAGTTCATGGGTTGCCAGTGCGTCGTGATACGCCCGGTGCGCATGTGCCCGGTCGATCTGAAAATACCCGCACAGATTCGTCAGGCTCCTGCTCTCCAGATCCGGAAGCAGCGTTCTTGCGATCTTCAGAGTATCAATTCCGTTTTTTTTCAAAAGGAATCTTCTGATCCGCCGCCTGATGCTTCAGAAAGCTGTAATCAAAGATCAGGTTGTGTCCCATCAGATCCAGTTCCCCGCAGAAGTCCAGAAAGGCACGCACTGCTTCTGCCGGTGTCGGCTGTCCTGCTACCATCTCCTGTGTAATTCCCGTTAATTCCCGGATCCGCTCCGGAATCTTCATCTGCGGATCTGCAAACATACAAAAGGTATCTGCCACCTCTCCGTCCAGAACCTTGACCGCTCCGATCTCCAGGATCCGGTCCTGAGACGGATACAGCCCCGTGGTCTCCAGATCCACAACCACATAGCTGGACGGACATGCTGTTTTTTCCATCGTATTTTCTTTTCCTTTCTCTCTTACCCTTCGTCTTCTCCTACTAACTGCTCCCTGTACCGGAAAACATACTTCTGCTCATCTGTCATCCGTTTTTCCCCGCCAGGCAACAGGCAATTATTTTTGCATTATGTCAACCAACGATAGTTTTACCATTTTCGCATCGTACGTCAGTACATCCCTGCTCCGGTAATCAAACAGAATCCAGCACGGCTCCCTCACTCCGGTATCCGGATCGTAGTCCATCCGCTCCAGATGTGTCATACGCGCCAGCTGTTTCTCATCATATCCTTCATACTCCGGCAGATACTCATGTGTCTCTTCTTCCTTCAGATAAAACTCCCGGATGTCTCTCTTATACGCTTTCAGATCCTTCGCCCATGCCGGTCTGGTTTTCATATTTTCTCTCGCATACAGATCACAGATCATCAGCTGCCGGTAATAATCCATCTGCTCCTTATCTACATATTCCTGCAGGAATTCCTGTAAAATCTCGTATCGGCGGATCCTGGTATGCGAAATATCCATATACCCCTTCTTATCATAAAATGCTCCCAGAGCCTCATACAGTGCAAATGGATTGTCAAATAATTTTTCTATCGCACGCAGGTTTTTCCGAACTGATTACTATTATAATAGACTTCCACCATCTCTTCCACCAGTTTCAGTCGCAGAACGTCATCATATGGCAGCCACCTGGTATACAGCACCTCGTAAGGCTCCCGGCTCTGACATACACAACCGTACTCCGGCGCCGCCTGATACATAAAGGATCCCTTTAACACTTTCAGAAATCCCAGCTGCAGCTGCTGCGGCCGCAGCTGATAGACATCACAGAATGATTTTCCAAACGAATCATAGTCTTCATATGGAAGACCCGCGATCAGATCCAGGTGCTGATGTACGTTATGTCCTTCCTGCACCCGTGTCACCACCTCGGATACCTGAGCAAAATCCATTTTCCGGTGGATCTCCCGGATCGTATCCGATTCGTCGACTGCACACCGATCTCCAGCTGGATCATTCCCGGACGCATCGTGCGAATCAGTGCGATCTCTTCCTCATTTAACAGATCCGCTGCCACCTCAAAATGAAAATTCGTGATCCCGTTGTCGTGAGCGATCAGGTACTTCCAGATTGCCATCGCATGATCGTGTTTACAGTTAAAAGTCCGATCCACGAATTTTACCTGTGGCACGTTATGATCCAGGAAAAACTGTAATTCCTCTTTGACCAGTTCCAGATCCCGGAACCGCAGTTTCTTGTCGATCGAGGAGAGACAGTAGCTGCAGGAGAACGGACAGCCCCTGCTCGACTCGTAATAAATGATACGGTTTTCGAATTTTTTCAGATCTTTGTAGACAAACGGAATCGTACTCAGATCCGTGATTCCTCTCCAGGGATTCTCCCGGATCTGATCCCCGTCCCTGTAGGTAATTCCCTCAATCTTCGCCAGTTCTGAGATGCCTTCCAGATAAAAGCCCGCCAGCTCCAGGAAAGTCACTTCCCCTTCCCCTTTCATCACACCTGTCACTTCCGGATGCTCCTCCAGCACCTTCCGCGCATCATAGGACACTTCCGGTCCTCCCAGCCAGATGGCTGTGTCAGGAAGCACCTTATGCACTTCCCGGATCAGATTCTTCACATAGGAAATATTCCAGATATAGCAGGAAATGCACAGGACCTCCGGATGATCGCGATAAATCCCCTTTAAAATATCATCCAGATTCTGATTGATCGTATACTCCGCCAGGCCAATCTGGTTCTGATATTTTTTCGCATACGCCTTTAAGCTGTATACCGCCAGATTGGAATGGATATATTTTGCATTGATTGCTGCCAGCAATATATGTTTTCTTTCTGCCATTGCATTATAACCTCCGAATGGCTCTTATTATACTGTATCTTTCCGGTTATCTCAATAGTCACTCGCCGTTCCCTGTTTACAAATATATGAATTTTCTGTTCTTGTATTTTTTTTACAAAATTTGGATTTTATATCTTGCACTTTCAAAAAAAGTATGCTAATATATACCTCGAGCTTGCCCAGATAGCTCAGTTGGTAGAGCAGAGGACTGAAAATCCTCGTGTCACTGGTTCGATTCCGGTTCTGGCATTATCGGTTCATCCGATGCCAGGAACAAAAACTTTTCAAAAAAAGTTAAAAAAGTTCTTGACAATCTCGACTGGTTAATATATAATACATTATGTTGTCAGCGACAAACACTTGCGGGTGTAGTTCAATGGTAGAACACCAGCCTTCCAAGCTGGATACGTGGGTTCGATTCCCATCACCCGCTTTCAACTGAATATCAGTTATTTATGCACGAGTGGCTCAGTGGTGGAGTATCGCCTTGCCAAGGCGAGGGTCGCGGGTTCGAATCCCGTCTCGTGCTTTTTTGTTATCTAAAATCGGGAGCAACCAATTCGTTGCTCCGATTTTAGATTTCAAGTCTGTCAATAATCTCCACTATCTCATCATAATTTGGCACTTTATCTTTTACATTCATATAATCTTTCTGAAAATTTTTTAATTCTTCTCGCCCTGACTTATTATCACTTTGTTTTATATCCAAATCTGTTCCATAATCAAGCAATAACTGCAACGTTTGGCAGCTGCATCATTTTCGTAAAATCTAAGTGCAAGTAAACCATTCTGCTTCATATAATCTTCTTGAAAATTACAATCTGCACCATATTCCAGCAGAAGTTTGGTTGCTCCATAATAACCGCATTCTGTTGTATAGGTTAATGGTGTATTTACTCCTGTTGGATTTTCAAAAATCTGGACATCCGGGTTTGCTCCATGTTTTAACAGTAATTCTAATATTTTCCACTCATCTTTTTTCTTGTTACTTTCGGTATTATACTTTATAGAATAATACACCGACTTTGTATTTTCATTCGGATCCCACCCGCTTTTTAAATATTGTTCCACTTTATTATAATCATTATCTCTGATAGCAACTAACTCTTTTCCTTCTTCTTTTATCAGATTCTGATGCTTAATCTCATCATAATTCACAAATTCATTTACTATTTGATAATCCTTTATTCCTGCTAAAACAGTTATCGCTAATAATACAAGAAATATCTTTTTAAACTTTTTCTTCTTAAATCTTATAACACCAATATAATCGTCAGTACTACCAGCACAAAAAGAAATATATTAAATACTATAAACAGTATTCCCAAATTCCTATGAAAGGTATTACACTTAAACTTCCCATATATGCTCCCATCAACCATTTGCTGCATACCCATCTGATCCCTGCCTCAATATCGACAATAGCACTTTGTCATTTCCTTTTCAAGCTTTTGGCAGAGTATTTTTAATTTGCAGAAAAGCAATTTCCTGTAAATCAAAAAAAGAGAACGCTGCATCTTCAACGTTTTCTCTTATCTTCACCTACTGCCGCAGACCGGAATCGAACCGGTACGGGTATCACTACCCACGGGATTTTAAGTCCCGGGCGTCTGCCAGTTCCGCCACTGCGGCATATACATATGAATACGGCTTCAATCGTGGGC
>ENA-OQER01001208-OQER01001208.1-human-gut-metagenome-genome-assembly--contig:-NODE-1208-length-12894-cov-3.036970_pt1 | contig 12894 bp, 21 predicted proteins | sample MGYA00242797_ERZ504639 | MGnify/ENA primary metagenome ERZ504639 (study PRJEB26092, sample SAMD00036306) | human gut metagenome | host: Homo sapiens | study: EMG produced TPA metagenomics assembly of...
GCCACGGCTGCGGTTATGGTGATTCTGCAATCAACTTGCCGGCAACGATATGGCTTGCAGTTCAGACGGGCCTTTTGGCTGCCACTATGCAGGGCGAGGGCGTAGAGCAAAGTGTCATCGCTGCCTCAACCGTATTGATGCCGAATATGAGGATTGGGAGCGGTTCCTTGTCGCAGTAGGCCTTGAGCAGCTTGCGGCGGTTCTGCTTGGTGGCATAGGAGCTGAGCGGAATTTTCGCGCACTTGCCGCTGGCAAAGAAGAACAGCATATAGCCGCTGTAGTCGCTGGTGATCACCATGGAGAGCACGTTCTCGCCCTCGTCCATGCCCAGACGGCCCGGGATGAAAATGCCCATCTGAGCCACCTTGCCGTCCTCCAGCTCAGCCAGACGCACCTTGTACACCTGCTGCTTGTCGGTAAAGAACAGCGCTTCTACGTTGTTGCGGGTCTCGATCTGCTGCACGATCTCGTCGCCTTCTTTCAGCTTGTGGGCACCGGCGGTGCGCAGACCCTGCGGCGGGATCTTTTTGAAGTAGCCCTCGCGGGTAAAGAACACCGTCACGGGGTAATCCGGCGCTTCTTCCTCCTCGGAGCCGTTCTCATCCTCAGGCAGATCGTACAGGATCTCGCTGCGGCGGGGCTGGCCGTACTTCTTGGCAACATCGTTCAGCTCATTGATGATGATGCGGCGGATGCGGGCGGCTTTGCAAGGATATCGTTCAGGTCGGCAATGTCCTTCTCCAGCTGTTCGATCTCGCTGGTGCGCTTGAGGATATATTCCCGGTTCAAATGACGCAGCTTGATCTCGGCCACATAGTCGGCCTGCACTTCATCGATGCCAAAACCGATCATCAGGTTGGGCACCACTTCGGTCTCTTCCTCGGTGGTGCGGATAATTTTGATTGCCTTGTCAATGTCCAGCAGGATGGCAGCAAGACCCTTGAGCAGGTGCAGGCGCTTTTCCTTGCCGTGCAGGTCGTAGTAGGTGCGGCGGCGCACGCACTCCACGCGGAAGGCCGTCCACTCCTTGAGAATTTCGCGCACGCCCATCACGCGGGGCTGGCCGGACACCAGAATATTGAAGTTAGCGCTGAAGCTGTCTTCCAGAGGGGTAGCCTTAAACAGCTTTGCCATCAGCTTGTCGGCATCCACGCCGCGCTTGAGGTCCAGTGTCAGCTTCAGGCCGTTCAGGTCGGTCTCGTCACGCATGTCGCTGATCTCCTTGACCTTGCCGGCCTTGACCAGCTCTGCGATCTTGTCCATGATAGCCTCCACCGTGGTGGTTGGCGGGATCTGGGTGACCTCGATCATGTTCTCGCCCGGCACCACATTGTAGCGGGCGCGTACCTTCACGCTGCCGCGGCCGTTCTCGTAAATTTCACGCATCTGCGCTTCATCGTACAGAATCTGACCGCCGCCCACGAAGTCCGGGGCGGGCATGGTGGTGGAGATGTCGTGGTGCTCGTCCTTCATCAGGCCACGGTGGTGGCGCACAGCTCTGCCAGATTGAACGAGCAGATGTTGCAGGCCATGCCCACCGCGATGCCCAGCGTGTTGTTGGCCAGAATGGTGGGGAATGTGACCGGCAGCAGGGTAGGCTCGGTGGTGGTGCTGTCGTAGTTGGGCACAAAGTCTACGGTCTCCTTGTCGATATCCCGGAACAGCTCCTCGCACACACCTCGAGCTTCGCCTCCGTGTAACGGGCAGCAGCGCAGGACATATCCCGCTGTAGGCCTTGCCGAAGTTGCCTTGCTGTCCACAAAGGGCACCAGCAGCTCTCGTTGCCGCGGCCCATGCGCACCATGGTGTCGTAGATGGCGGCATCGCCGTGGGGGTTCAGGTGCATGGTGCTGCCCACGATATTGGCAGACTTGGTGCGTGCGCCCTTGAGCAGGCCCATCTCGTACATGGTGTACAGCAGCTTGCGGTGCGCCGGTTTGAAGCCGTCGATCTCTGGCAGCGCGCGGCTGACGATGACGCTCATGGCGTAGGCATATAGTTGGTTTCCAGCGTGCGGGTGATGGGGTCCTCCAGCACACTGCCAGCATTTAAAATTTCAACGCCGTCGCCCAGCTGCGGGCGCACCGGCTTGAGTGTTTTCTTGGTCGATTTTCTAGGCATCTTCTAACCTCTTGACGATTTTAAATGGGCGCCGCTCTCGCTCTGCCCATATTCAGCGGAAAATATTTTTTATTTTTGCAGCTCAGGATGGCCTGCGGGCCATCCTGAGCTGCTCTTTCACAGATGGAGCCGTTCCGGTTTTCTGCATTTTTCCCTTAAAATGCCGTGACCGTTGGGGCCTTCTTCGTGAAAACGTGATTTGGAGCAGCCCGCAGGCTGCGACAAATCACCAAATTAAAATAACGTTACCTCTGTCATTGCCAGAGCGCAAGCGGAGGCAATTTAAAATCATCAGCTCACATCCAGATCGTCCAGATATTCTGCGCCGTGCTGCGCAATGTGTTCCTTGCGGCCTGCAAGGTTATCACCCAGCAGGATATCGAACACCTGCGCAGTCTGCACCACATCAGTGGGCATCACTTTAATAAGGCGGCGGCTCTCCGGGTTCATGGTGGTCAGCCACATCATCTCGGGGTCGTTCTCACCCAGACCTTTGGAGCGCTGGATGGTGTATTTTTTCTCGCCGATCTCTTCCAGAAACGCTGTCTTTTCCGGCTCGGTGTAGGCAAAATAAGTGCGGTCTTTCGTTGTAATTTCATACAACGGCGACTCTGCGATATACACATAGCCCTTCTCGATCAGGGTCGGGGTCAGGCGGTAGAGCATGGTGAGCACCAGCGTGCGGATCTGGTAGCCGTCCACATCGGCATCGGTACAAATGACGATTTTATTGAACCGCAGATTATCGAGATTGAAGGTGGCCAGCTCCTTGTTGTGTTTGCCGCCCAGTTCCACGCCGCAGCCCATCACCTTGATGAGATCCACGATGACATCCGATTTAAAGATGCGGCATAGTCGGCCTTCAGGCAGTTCAAAATTTTGCCGCGGATGGGCATGATGGCCTGATATTCACTGTCGCGGCTGGACTTGACCGCACCCATAGCGGAATCTCCCTCCACGATATACAGCTCGCGGCGGGATGCATCCTTGGTGCGGCAGTCCACGAATTTCTGCACCCGGTTGGCAAGGTCGATTTGGTGGACAGGTTTTTTGATGCTCTGGCGCGTTTTTTCCGCATGCTCACGGCTCTGCTTGTTCACCAGCACCTGCTGGCAGATCTTCTGGGCCTCGTCCGGCTTTTCCAGAAAATACACTTCCAGATAATGCTTGAGGAAGTCGGTCATAGCCTGCGAAACGAATTTGTTGGTGATGGCCTTTTTGGTCTGGTTCTCGTAGCTGGTGCGGGTGGAAAAACTGGACGAGACATACACCAAGCAGTCCTGCACATCCTGAAAGCTGATGGCGCTCTCACCTTTTTATAGAGGTTCTTTTCCTTCAGGTACTTGTTGATCTGGTAGACAAAGGCGGTGCGCACCGCGTGCTCCGGGCTGCCGCCGTGCTCCAGCCAGGAAGAGTTGTGGTAATATTCCAGCATCTGCACCTTATTGGAGAAGCAGAACGCCGCGCTCATGCGCACCTTGTAATCCGGCTGGTCCTCGCGGTCTCGGCCCACAGCCTCACTCTCGCAGCTGAACACCGGGGTCAGGGTATCCTCTCCTGCCACCTCGGCCACATAGTCCGCGATGCCGTGCTCATAGCACCAGCTCTCGTACCACGCCTTGCCAGTGGCAGGGTCTTTCTCTTTTTCATCGGTAAAGTTCAGGGTCAGGCCTGCGTTGACCACCGCTTGACGGCGCAGGGTATCCTTATAGTAGCTGCCGGGCACATCGATGTCGGTGAACACCTCGTCGTCCGGCTTCCAGTGAATGATGCTGCCGGTGCGGCGGCCCTTGTAGGCTTCCTTCTGCAGGCCGCCCACATTCTCGCCCTTTTTAAAATCAAGGTGATAGTGGTATCCGTCACGGTAGATATCGGCGGTCATCCATGCAGAAGCATACTGGGTAGCGCACAGGCCCAGACCGTTCAAGCCAAGGCTGAACTCGTAGTTATCCTCACCCTCGCCATACTTGCCGCCTGCATACATCTCGCAGAACAACAGCTCCCAATTGTAGCGTCCCTCGCCGTTGTTCCAGTCCACGGGCATACCGCGGCCAAAGTCCTCAACGATGACGCTGCCATCCTTACAGCGGGTCACGTTGATGGTATCGCCGTGGCCGTCGCGGGCTTCGTCGATGGAGTTGGAGACGATCTCAAAGATGGAGTGGGCGCAGCCTCCACGCCGTCTGAGCCAAAGATAACGGCCGGGCGCTTACGCACACGGTCGGCACCCTTCAAAGAAGTAATGCTCTCGTTGCCATATTCCTGTTTTTTTGCCATGCTGCTCCTCCCGACCCGGCCTTTCTTGCAAAAAGCGGGCCGTCTGTAGTCAAATCATAAAACGCCTCTGCCCTTTTCTTACTATAATATAGGTATACACAGAGAAAAAGGGCAAAAGCGCCTGAATCATTTCATTTTCATTAAACCATAGGTTGTTGAATTTGTCAATTTCTGTTTGGCGCGCCCGCACACAGCACGTCCTGTGCCGGATGTGCCAAAAGCAGGTTGAAGAAAGTCATTCTTATTTTACGCGCTGGAGCGACCAAAATCAAGAAAGTTTCAATTTTCTGAAAAAAATTTGGATTTACCCCTTTACAAAATCGAAATTTCAGGTATAATAATCATCGTCCGGTGCGCCTCTGTAGCTCAGTCGGTAGAGCAGGGGACTGAAAATCCCCGTGTCATTGGTTCGATTCCGATCGGAGGCACCAGTCAAGGAAACCCAGCAGGGTTTCCAATATGCGGCCGTAGCTCATCTGGTAGAGCGCACCTTGCCAAGGTGGAGGTAGCGAGTTCGAGCCTCGTCGGCCGCTCCATAACGGAGCAGCAACAGTTGCTCCAATATGGCCCGGTAGCTCAGTTGGTTAGAGCACCAGCCTGTCACGCTGGGGGTCGTCGGTTCGAGCCCGATCCGGGTCGCCACCAAGAAAGCACAAGCTTTCACCTACTTTGAAACTTGTTTTCAGGGCATCAGAAATGATGGGTGCAAGGTAAAATGCACCGAATATGCGGCCGTAGCTCATCTGGTAGAGCGCCACCTTGCCAAGGTGGAGGTAGCGAGTTCGAGCCTCGTCGGCCGCTCCAACAGGAGTGGAAATTCACTCCTAAATATGGTGACGTGGCCAAGTGGTAAGGCAAGGGTCTGCAAAACCCTCATCCACCAGTTCAAATCTGGTCGTCACCTCCAAAAGATTCCCGAAGCTAAAGCTTCCGGGATTTTTTTGTTTTGCGTTGTTCCCTATCAGCCTCCTCGCCCTCTCCGTCACCTACGGTGACAGACTCCCCCTTTTGTCACCTGCGGTGACATCTTCCCCCGGAGCGGGGAAGTCTTTCCTCAAAGGGAGAGCCTCTGGCGAAACCGGTCACTTTGCAGTTAAGCCGAAAAGTCTGCCGCAGTGCCGCACTTCGCAGAAAGCGGCACTGCAAATGCCGTCTACCTTTACGCCCCCTCCAGTGAAAATGCAATGCCGGAGCTTCCGCGGACGCTCCGGCATTGCTCTCTTAAAAATTATTCTTCCGCTGAATACGGCCGGAGCAAGGCGTAGGCATTCCAGATCGTCCCCCTCAGAACTTCAGCCGCATCTGGTACCACACCACACCCCCGTGGGTGGAGCCGGAAACGCCCTCGTTCACAAAGCCGAACTTTGCATAGTAGTGCACCAGGGCCTCCTTGCAGGTCAGTACCAGCCCCTTCCGGCCTTGGGCCCGGGCGCGGCAATGGCCTGCTGCAGCAGCTGCCCGGCGTACCCCTGTCTGCCGGCAGGCCGGGATGGTGTTTACCCCAAAGATCATCTGCCAGGCACCATTCTCCCGGTGGAGGGAGGCGTCGGCGTACATCTCATCGGTCAGGTCCGGCCAGTCGGTGCAAAAGCCGTCCACAAAGGCCAGCAGCCTTTCTCCCTCCCACAGCAGCCAAAAATGATCGCCGTACTGCTGCAGCCGCCCGGCAAACTCCTCTGCCGTAGCCGCTCTGCCGCCGGGAAGCAGGCCGCCTCCACCGCTGCAATGGCCTCCAAGTCCTTTAAGGTCCCCTTACGGATCTCCATAAATATTCTCCCCTCTTTTTCTTCCGAGTGTACCACAGTTCCTGCCCAAAGGCAAAGGTCCTGCCGGTTTTTCCTTTTTGGGCCATTTGCATCCGCTGCCGCTCCGTGTTACAATGGCTATATTGCATCCAGGAAAGGAGCTGACACGCCATGCCCGCCGAAAACCATACCACCCTCACCCCGGATACGCCGATGCGCTACCTGAAGGGCGTTGGCCCCAAGACCGCTGAGCGGTTCGAGAAGCTGGGCATCGTGACGCTGGCCGACCTGCTGTGCCACTACCCGCGCAGATATATCGACTTCACCAAACCCTATTCCATCGCCGAAGCGCCCACCGATGTGGAGTGCGTCGTCAGGCTGAGGTGTTCGCCAAACCCGGCGGGCGTATCCTGCCGGGCGGCGGCGGATGGAGCGCATCACTGCCGGGGACGATGTGTCCAGTCTGGAGATCACATGGTTCAATAATCCCTATGCCGCCCAGAAGCTGCAGCTTGGGCAGGAATATTATTTTCAGGGCATCGTTACCGGCGGGATGCTGCGCCGCCAGATGGTCAACCCGCAGGTGCGCACCGCCGAGCAGATCAAGGCTTCTCCCTTTGAAGCGGTCTACCCCCAGACCGAGGGCCTGACCAGCAATGCCATCGCCAAGTGCGTGCGGCAGTTGCTGCCCCATGCAGAGCTTCTGCCCGACCCTCTTCCGCCGGAAATGCTGGCAAAATACCGCCTGCTCCCCAAGGCAGATGCCGTGCGGGCCATCCACTGCCCTGCCACCGAAGAGCAGGCCTATGCAGCCCGGCGGCGGCTGATCTATGAAGAACTTCTGGTTTTGCAGCTGGGCATTGGCCGGATGAAACGGGGTGCCGCTGCCACCGGTGCGCCCATGCAGCTTGCCGACCCGTCCCCGTTCTGGGCCAGCCTGCCCTTTTCCCCCACCGGAGCCCAGCGCCGGGCCGTGAGCGAGATTCTGGCCGACATGGCGGGCGAGACTTCCATGAACCGCCTTTTGCAGGGCGATGTGGGCAGCGGAAAAACGCTGGTGGCGGCTGCCGCCATCTGGCGTGCATCCGGGCGGGGTATCAGGCCGCGCTGCTGGCTCCCACCGAAATTCTGGCCACCCAGCACGCCGAAGGCCTGAACCGGATGCTTGCCCCTTCGGGATGCGGGTGGCCCTGCTGACCGGCGGCATGAAGGCCGCTGCACGCCGCACCACCCTTGCCGCCATCCGGAACGACGAAGCCGACCTTGTGGTGGGCACCCACGCCATCCTCAGCGAAGGCGTAGAGTTTGCCCGGCTTGGTCTTGCCGTGATCGACGAGCAGCACCGCTTTGGGGTACGGCAGCGCGGAATGCTGGCCGAAAAGGCCGCGAATCCGCACCTGCTGGTGATGAGCGCAACGCCCATTCCCCGCACGCTGGGCCTGCTCATCTACGGCGATTTGGACATCTCCATTCTGGACGAGCTGCCGCCGGGCCGCACACCGGTCAAGACCCGCTGCATCACCGGCAAAAAGCGGCGCGACCTCTACCATTTTCTCGATCAGGAGATCGGGCGCGGGCGGCAGGTGTATCTGGTCTGCCCCGCCATCGAGGACACACCGGATGGCGGCTGAACGCCGTCAAGAGCTACTACGAGGACATTGCCAAAGCCTGCTGCCGGAGCGCCGGGTAGGCCTGATGCACGGCAAGCTCAAACCCAAGGAGAAAGCTGCCGTGATGGAGGACTTCAAAGCCGGACGGCTGGACGCACTGGTGTCCACCACCGTCATTGAGGTGGGTGTGGATGTGCCCAATGCCAGCGTAATGGTGATCGAAAACGCAGAGCGCTACGGTCTGAGCGCCCTGCACCAGCTGCGCGGCCGCGTGGGACGCGGTGCAGCGGAGAGCTGGTGCTTTCTTGTCAGCGACAACCAAAGCGAAAACGTACAAAAGCGGCTGAAATTTTTGTGCAGCACCACGGACGGCTTTGCGGTGGCACAGTACGATCTGGAGACCCGCGGCCCCGGCGACTTTTTCGGCAGCCGCCAGCACGGCCTGCCCACCCTGCAGATCGCCGACCTGATGAACGACACCCGCACCCTGCACGCTGCGCAGGCGGAAGCCGTTGCCATGCTGGCCGACGACCCGCTGCTGGAAGCGCCGGAGCACGCACTGCTGGAACAGCAGGTGCAGCAGATGTTCGAGAAAGCCGGAGCCATGAACTGATCCGGAGGTTTTTTGCGCACAAGCAACAGCAAATGCAAAAGCCGCTGCACGGCTAGTGCAGCGGCCCCTGTTATCGAACGGAACGCTTTGCGTGCCGTTCGCCCATGCTTATCACATCGCAGAACACGCAGCGGCTTTTGGTGGAAAGCTGGGTATCCTTATGGTAGCAGCCAAAAAACCACTTGTCGTAGGTCAGCTTCAACAAAATTTTATCCAGAAAGCTGTGCAGCTGGTTGGTCTCGCCGCTGGCAAGGGCGGTAAAATCCAAAAATCTGCTTGGCGCATCGTGGGTCAGCACATAATCCACTTTGTAATCGCACGCTGCAAGGTTCTCCTCACAAAAGGCGTATTCCTCCTCCGAAGGCATTTCTTCCCTCCACCAGTTCACGCCGGGTTCCCGATCCTCCACATCCTGGCTTTCCGCACCGCCAAAGCACAGGTATTTTTTGTTCTCCAATTCCAGCACACTGCCGCGGCACACATGGTACACATTGCCACCCAGTGCCTGCACCTTGCCGCCAAAGCGTTCCTCGGTGGGATACTGCTTTAAAAGGTCGTAGTTTTCGTGGCTGCCGTCCAGAAACAGCAGGGTATACGGGCGCTTGCGCAGCCAATCCAGCTTTTTCTGTTCCTCCTTGCTGCCGTCCCACACAAAGCCAAAGTCGCCCAGTACCACCACGGTATCCCGTTTGCCCAGCCAGCGCAGCTTTCCGTGCTTGAAGCGGTCGATGTCGCCGTGGGTGTCCCCTGTCAGATATACCATTCCTGTCCTCCCTGACCGGATGTGAAATCGGCACAATAAGCCTTGTCACACCCCGCCAAACCTGTTATTATAAAGAATACAGCCTTCCGCTGTGATCTCGTTCTTATCCGGCGCACGGCGCTTGTGCCGTGCTGCCTGTTGTTTTATATTATCGCTTTTTAAAGGAATTGTCCACATGAAACGTATTTTTGCGCTGGTTTTGTCGTTCGCTGTCCTGTTCAGCTGCCTTGTGCTGCCCGCCGGGGCTATGTTCGACCCCACCCCGGTCTATCAGGTGCAGGCACAGAGTGCTATATCGTCAACACCGATACCAATATCATCGTCTATGATAAGGACAGCACAAAGCAGGTATCCGCCGGTGGTCTGACAAAGTACATGACCATTGCCCTGCTGCTGACCAACTATGCCGACCATCTGGACGACACCTTCCAGATGCCCTTTGCCATCTCGGATTACGTTTATAACACCAACAACGCCGATATGCGCTCCAACGAGACCTTTACCTACCGCGAAGCCATGTACGCCATGCTGACCCGCAACGCCAACGAAGCCGCCATGGGCCTTGCTATGCCCTTTCCGGCGGCGACCTCGCGGGCTGGGTGAGCCAGATGAACACCCTGTCCCAGCGCATCGGCACCACCGGCAGCACCTGGACGGATGCCTGCGGCATTGACAGCGGCAACGTGACCTGTGCCGTGGATATGTACCTGATCCTGCGCTATCTGATGAGCTTTGATGCCTTTGTGGAGGTTTCCGGTGCGCCCAGCTTTACCATGCCCGCCAAAGAAAAACACCGTTCTTCGTCTGTTCTGGTCAGCCAGAACGCCGCGCTGAGCAAATCCAGCGGCGGAAAATACTACCGCAGCGCCATGCAGGGCGGCATGTGCGATGTGACCGCATTCAAAAGCGACAGTGGCAATCAGAGCTATGTTTCATGGGCCAATAAGGATGGTGCCACCTATATTTTCTGCGTGATGCAAAGCCCGGACACCTGCGACGATTTCGGCTACGCCAACCGTCGCCCGGCCCTGTGCGAGACCGTGAAGCTGATGGACTGGGTGTTCGACAGTTTTTCCATTCAGGCCGCACTGGACACCGACCTTACGCTGGCCGAGATCCCGGTGAAGTATTCCTCCGATACCAGCTCCCTGCAGCTGTATCCCGCCGACAGCATGATGACCCTGCTGCCTTCCACCGGCGACGGCAGCGTGACCCAGAAATATTTCCACCTGCCGGATTCCGTGTGTGCCCCTGTCCAGCAGGGCGATGTGGTGGGTACCGTGGAGCTGAAGCTTGCCGGTGAGACCATTGGCGTGGTGGACCTGATCGCCGGGCAGGATGTCAGCCGCAACCCGCTGCTGTTCACTGTGGCGCGTTTTCAGGAATTCTTAGGCAGTCTGTACCTCAAAGTTGTAATAACATTGAGTATTATTTCCATCATCATCTACTTTGCGTGGGTCCTTTTGAACAACTGGAACCGCCGCAAGCCCACCAGAAAGATCCGCCGCCGCTGAGCTTTGCACCGTTCAGCCGCATTTTGTGGAAAAGTGATGCAAAAAGCCCCGCCAGCCTTTTCAGGATGACGGGGCTTTTGGTTGCGCCAGCAGGAGTCGAACCTACGATGGGGGAGTCAAAGTCCCCTGCCTTACCGCTTGGCGATGGCGCATCGTGCAAGATATTATACCATATTCTTTGTTTTTCCACAAGGGGAAGGTTCCACTTTTCCGCTTTTGCGGCGGCTCTGTGCCGCCTTTTGCAGCCTGCAATTTGTGAAAAACCAACTTTTTTCATCATAACAACAAAATACGCCCATTTTGTTGCACTTTTGTTACACTATATGTGGTAAATATAGGATTGAATAAACCTCCTCTTCCCGGCTTTTTCGTCTACTGCCTCATGGCGGGGACATCGAGGTCTGTTCTGGTGTTTCCGTTCCCGGCATGCACCACATCCCAATTCGTCAGGAAAGCGAGGAGTCATATGAAAAAGATCTTGAAAATGCTGGTCCTCGGTCTGCTCAGCGCTGCACTGCTCTGCTGTGCACTGCCCTCTGCCTTTGCCGCAGAAGACAAGGATTCGCAGGTCTACACCATTGGTTTGGATGCCATGGGCGGCAGCAGCTCCACTGTGGCAGTCACCACCAATCTGAGCGGCAAACTCAGTGCCCTGCCCGCGCAGCCTACGCTGGAAGGCTACACCTTTGACGGCTGGTATACCGAGCCGGTGGGCGGCACAAAAATCAGCACCTCTACGGTGTTTACCGGTGATACCACTGTGTACGCACACTGGACCGTGAAAAATGCCACCACTTCCACCAGCACATCCACGCCCGCTCAGCCGGAACAGACCGCGCAGGAATACGATGACGGCCCGATTCTGAGCGTTCTGACGGTAGCCGGTGCTCTGATCACCACGCTGGCCGTGGCTGCCTTTATTTAAGTCTTTTCACACACTGTATCAATTTTATCAATAGAAAGGAAAATCTCCATGTCTACTATGAAACTGCCCGCAAACTATGCCTCCATCAGCGAAGAGGAAATGGTCTATCTGGACGGTGGTGCCCGCGACGCTTACAACAGCTTCCTGAATGTCGGTAAGGTGTTCAACGCCATTGCCCGCATCTTCTCCGGTGCAAGCTCCATCATCAACAATGTCAACGTGATCTACCAGTCCTTCCTGACTCTGGGCGATCTGCTGAAGAGCTTCTGATCCGGCTTCTATTTTCATCTGTTTTTCAAGAACTGTCTCCGTTGTGGGGACAGTTCTTTTTGTTTTTAACGCATTTTAATCGTTTTACATCAAAAGAAACAATTTTTCTTTGGCTTTGGCAAAAATGCACGGAAAAGGCATTTTTGTTACGCTTTTGTTACGTATACTGTGCTAACATATAAGGTGGAAGGTCATTCATCAAACTGGCGCTTTCACGCCGAAAACTGATATATCAAATGTGATTTTGTGGTGCGAAAATTTTCGTATTTGTCGAAGCTTTCGTTCGCCTAATCCGACCACTTTTTGCGGGAGAAATCGATCATTATGCCAGACCGTGAACTGCGGCACATGCGCCGCACCGAATTAGTCGAGATCATTCTGGCGCTCAAGCAGAGCGAGGACCGGCTCCGGGCAGAAAACGCTGCCCTGTCTGCCCAGCTGCAGGAACGGCAGATCCATATTGAAAACGCAGGTTCCATTGCGCAGGCTGCACTGGAGCTGAACAAGGTGTTTGAAGCGGCGCAGGCTGCGGCTGATGAATACGTTGCATCGGTGCTCGCAGCAAACAAAAACACCGATGCCGCTGCCAGCGCTCTGCGCGCTCAGGCGGAAGCCGAAGCCAGCAGATCCTTGCACAGGCACAGACCGAGGCTGCGAACCTGAGGCCCGCACCCAGCAGCAGTGCGACGCGGAAACGGAAGCCGCCGCACGCAAGCGCGCCCAGACCGAAGCGGACTGCAAGGCAATGCTTGCCCGGACGCAGCAGGAGATCCAGCAGCGCCGGGCCGCTTTTGACCGCCGGGCAGCGAACTGCTGGACGGCTATCACAGCACGGAATTCCTGCCGGAGGAGCGTGCCAAATGAAAGAGCAAAAGATCAGGTTCACGCCCATTCCATCCACAGCAGAGGTGGAAGCAGAGCGCGAACGTCTGGCCTACCGCAGCCGTTATATGCGGGTGCTGCGCAGCACGGTCTACACACTGCTGGTGGTCGCGGCCGTTGCCGTGCTGCTGGCCACCCTGTTTCTGCCGGTGCTGCAGGTCTCCGGTGACAGCA
>ENA-OQER01001209-OQER01001209.1-human-gut-metagenome-genome-assembly--contig:-NODE-1209-length-12890-cov-2.138839_pt1 | contig 12890 bp, 18 predicted proteins | sample MGYA00242797_ERZ504639 | MGnify/ENA primary metagenome ERZ504639 (study PRJEB26092, sample SAMD00036306) | human gut metagenome | host: Homo sapiens | study: EMG produced TPA metagenomics assembly of...
AATCGTCCCGTCCCCTTTCAAGTATCGATGAATTCCTGAATATTACTTACGATTATGTCGATAAGCATGGACCGTTTACTGAAGAAGCTATGAGAAATGGCTGGACACACAGCTCGGAGAAGTGGATTGGGATCGGCTGGAGCGGTAGTCGAAATGTACAAAAATCTGACCGATAGGGCAGGAAACTCCTGCTTTTATCGGTCCTCTTGCCCTCCGCCCCGCGCCAAATACAGCGCCGCATATCTGCGGAATTTGAGATCAATTATCAAACCTTTCCCAAATATTCCCTTTTCAGTTCATCTATTATTTCAAACGGAAAAACATTCCGCACAGCCATCCGGGATTCCCTTCCAGACGCTCCCACAGCTCTTAAATCATATGACATTTCAACCAGCTTTTGCAACCTGCGGCTTTTTGCTGAATTATGTTCCATACAATATTCTTTCGATAGATTCATGAGTATTTCTGCATGTTGATCCGCCTTTCGCTGATTGTCAAGGTAGTTGTCAGTAAAAATTTATATTCTTGTTTCGACAGGTTATCAGATATTGTTCTGTACCTGACGTGAGTATCAATGAATACCCCATTTTTATTGACAATCACGTCAGGCACAGAGCTTTTATCTGAGCATGTCCATTTGAATCATCAGATTTTTATGAAACAGCTGTCTCCTCAACAGCAGTTTCTGCTTCTTCGCTTATTTTCTCCGGATTCAGATACACTGTGTCCGGAAGGCTCCAGTCACGGGTCAAACGTCCGTTCCAACGCTCGGGATGCTCTGTTTTGGCTGCTTCATAAACTTCCTTGCGTTTGGCAAGTATCTTGTCAGATAAACCACTGCGGCGCTGATATGGGGTAAGAAACTTTAATCCACTATGATGATGGTCATGGTTATACCACTTTACAAACAGACTTACCCATTCCCTTGCTTCTTCCAGTGTTGCAAACCCTTTAGGCTGATAATTCGGACGGTATTTTAATGTTTTAAAGAGACTTTCCGCATATGGATTATCATTGCTTACACGCGGTCTGCTGTTTGAAGGTGTTATGCCAAGCTGATACAGCGTTGCAAGCATCGTTGCACCTTTCATGGGAGAACCATTATCAGAATGTAATACTAATGGCTCTGTAGTAAGGCGTCCCTGCTTTAAACAAATCCTTTTGATCAGGCTGCTGGCATAATCGGCATTTTCTGTCTCATAGACTCCCAGCCCACGATACTCCGGTCATAGAGATCCGAAAAAAGATACAGATAGTAAAACATTCCTTTATGTGGGCCATTCAGATACGTAATATCCCACATATACACCTGATTGGGTGCTGTTGCACTGTATGTAGACGGACGGTTATGCTTTGGTGCTTCACTGCGTCCACGATGGTTCAACATTTTTTCTTCCCGTAAAACACGGTAAAAGGTTGATTCAGAGGCGATATAGATGCTTCATCGGCTAGTGTTGGAACGATCTCACATGGCGCCATGCTGGCGTATTCAGGCTTGTTACAGATATTTATGATTTCCTTTCGGGTTTCTGTCGGGATCTTATTTGCCGGCTCTGAATGATCCGCTGTGGGACGTCCATCTTCATAGGAATTTATATCTGATTTCCTTTTTTTCCAGCGGTAAAAAAGTCCTTTCTGTAATTCCGAGACGGTAACAGGCTTTTTTGCAGGATGCACCAGATGCAATAGCTTCATTGATTAGCAGTACAGCATTTTCGCGGTCTGAGGCGCTAATCATTCGTCCTCGGGATCCCCCCAGATCGCATTTGCTTTTTTTGACAATACAAGTAAAGCTGCAGCTTCGGCAAGAGCTTTTTCCTTGCGTTGTAATTCTTTTTCAAGTTTTCTGCGTTCTTTTTCAGAATCCTTGAGTTCCCGGTTTAGTCGGGAGGCCTCTTTAGCGATGCCGCCATTTGCATTCATGCAGGCATCTTTCCAAGCCTTAATCTGCTCAACATAAAGTCCTTTTTTACGGGCATATTCAGCAAGTTCAGTTTCATTCATGCTTGCTGTTTCAACAACAACTAAGAATTTATCCTGTGTGCTCCAATTGTCTGGGATGGCATCTGTACCAGGAGTGGCATAGCTTCCTTTCTGGCTTTGTCCCGCCAGTTACGCAATGTCTGTTCGGAAATACCTTCTTCTCTGGAAATTTTTGTTGATGGATTCATTGTTTGGTGGAAGCATCCTCCTGAGGAGTGCATCCTTTAACTCTGGACTATAGTTCATAATGAAAGCTCCCTTCCTGCGATAGCTCTATACTACCACAAAAGTAATTATCTTTCACTGATAACTATCCTAACACACAGGACAGTAACACCTAATCATACAGAAAAATGATGATGAGAGATAATCTGCTTGCGAAATAAGAAAAAGGATGTTAACATAATAGCTATCGGAAAAGTTTGGAGAAAGAAAAATAAAAAGATCGGAGGTGAAAGAAGGATGACACAGGAAGATATTGTGATTTTATCACAGTTGTTAGATCAGAAATTTGAACCTGTATACACAAGGCTTGATTTACTGGAGAGTGATGTCAGGGAACTCAAAAGTGGAATGTCTGAAATAAAACAGAGAGTAGCCAGTGTGGAACAGAAAGTAACGGAACTGGATCAGAGAGTAGCCAGCGTGGAACAGAAAGTAACGAAGCTGGAACAGAAGGTAACGGAACTGGATCAGAGAGTAGCCGGAGTGGAACAGAAGGTAACGGAGCTGGATGAAAAGGTAACGGAACTGGATCAGAAGTTTACGGTACTGGATGAAAAGGTAACGGAACTGGATCAGAAGTTTACGGTACTGGATGAAAAGGTAACGGTATTGGATCAGAAGTTTACGGTATTGGATCAGAAGTTTACGGTATTGGATCAGAAGTTTACGGTACTGGATGAAAAGGTTACCGGTTTGGAACTGGTAATTGAAAATGAAACAAATGTAAATATCAGACGGATTGCAGAAGGGCATTGTGATTTAGTGCGTAATTTGAGGGAAGCACGCAAAGTAGATGATGAAAAAGAATTGCTTGCCATTCGCGTGACGGTGTTAGAATCTGATATGAGTAAAGTAAAACATCAGCTTGCAATTACATAATCTTGCGGATCGCGGTGCCTCGGCACCGCGACTTTTTAGGATGGGGAAAATATGATTACATTGAATGATTGCTTATATTCGGGGGATACAGTTCTTCGCATTTTAAAAAAATACATAGCGGATTTACGTATTTCGGCGGTACAGAAACATAATGAAGTGGATTTAGTACATTGTAACTTTTTGATACAGATTATGAAACTTTTGGAACACAATGATTTCCTGACTTCGCAATCGCAGAAGATTCGTGAGTTTTATAAATATATGGCACAGGAATATCCATATTTATCTTTTACTTTCAAGGGACGAATTAAGTCGTTGATTCGCGCAGAGGGAAAGTTTAATGGATATATTGTGGAATACATATACGATTATTATGAAAAGAATGGATCATATCCGTCTGTGTCAGAAATCAAGGAGCGTTTGAACTGTTTTCGCGATTTGATCGCGTACCGTATTGTGATTTCCATGCCACGGTGTCATATGAAACAAAAACAGGATCGCAAGAAGGAAGAGATCAGGTATTTATATCGGATTGCCAATGTATTGCCACATTTTTGGAGAACGTGGATTTACGGCAGAGCGACAGGTGGGGTTAAAAGAAGTAATTCTTTACTATTGGATGATGCTGTGCGCCCATATTACAGTATATTGATGGGGAAAGTACAAATTCATATCGTTCGCTTCATATAACGTTTTTTTGACAACAGTGCCGGTGTTATATGGAAATGCAGCTTAGAACAAAAGAGATGGATGATATTGCAGAAATTGGAGTAGCGAATCATTTATTTTATGAAAAAAAACAGGAAACTTCCAGAGGACGGAGAGATGCGATTTTACAAGGCGGCTGTATTTATTTTGACGAGGCTTATGAGCGTTGTAGATTGTTACAGGATCTTGATCTGTCAGGGGTAGATGTAAATATGTTTACGGCAGTGAATAATAGCCTTATGAATGATGGATGTGGTCTTTTTCGGGGGCGGCTGATTTTGCCGTATGAGCATTTATCAAAATTCCAGAATGATATGATTGATTAAAATAGGGGCTGTAAAAAAACTCCCCTGACAGAAAAATCGCCCAGACCGTGAGGTCTGAGCGATTTTTTGGTATAATTAATTTATGCTACTAAATAACAATACCAATGGTAATTATACTATGCGTCAGCTGAAATTACCATTAGAAATCGAAAAATTGATCGATTACATTTGGAAATTTTTTTGGGGAAACCCACATACATGATATTGAATTCAGTAGTATAAATTAAATTTAAAGAGTAATCATTGTAAAATAAAAAGTATTTAAATTTTTAATTTACAAGCATATGGAGTTGTGCTATTGTTTTTCTTAGGCAACAAGGGCGTTGATAGAGGATATCAATGCCCTTGTTTTAGTTGTGTAAAGTGTCCAAGATGAGGAAAAGAGGGAATAGTATGATACAAATTAGTGAAATATTGAAATTGGCATTATTTAAGGATTTTAAAATAATTTGTGGCGAAAAATATCTGGATAATTTGGTGAATGCTACCGTTATATTGGAATATGAAAGCAGTAGAATCGAATATGACGGATATGGATATGGCTATTTTGTTTTACTTTCTTATTTTTTTGCAGATAAAGATCCTGAATTAGTAAATGGGACATTAAAGACATTGATTCAAAAACAGGTATCCGCAATTGCAATAAAAATAGCACCGGAAAAGGAACTGCCACAGGATATTATTGAACTGGCCAAAATTTATCATGTTCCATTACTTACATTTTATGATCAGTTTATGGAAGACTTGATATTTGCATAAATGAATCTATGAAGACGCGTGCGCAGTATGTTGTTGCAGAAGAAAAATTGAATTCGATATTAAATGAAAAGCATCAACCAAATACGATTAAAAAATAGCATTAGAGATTAATCCCAATTTTTATTCAAAATATTATTACGGTAAGTATATCGTCCGGGGATACTTTGAATAATTTAAAGATACATACATATTTTGACAGATTAATGTATCGGCAGTATCGCGATACAAAGATTCACGATTATTCTTTTGTAAAAATGGGGCATGGGGTTGTATTAATTTGTTCTTATATGGAGGAAAAGCTACCGGAAACCTATCAGGAGATTGTGAATCATGTGTATGATATTTTGATAAATGCAGGATTTCAGCCGGAATCTTTTTATATTGGAATATGTGATGAACTGATGACATTGGAGAGATTAAATGAATCTGTTATGAAGGCAAAGAATGCGAACGTTGTGAGTCAGTTTATGGAATATAATAATATAGCCTACTCCAAGATTGGAGTCTACAAATATATCATGTCAATTGTAAATAATCCAATACTATATCATGAAGTGGAAGACAGTATTTTCGTATTACAGAAATATGATGCCTCTCATGATGTAAACTTATTAGAAACAGTAATTTCATATGTAAAAAATAATGGGGATTATGCCAAGACATCGGAAGAATTATTTCAGCATAGCAATACGGTGCGGTATCGCATTCGAAAAGCAGAGCAGCTTCTTAATTTACCGGAGAATACAGCAAATGAAGAAATGGCAATTGTAATTCGAAGTTATCTGCTGCATAATCTGATCATGCAGTAGATCCAAGGTGTAAACTTTTTTAAAAATTGTGTGCGCTTACGCGCAAAAGTGTGCGTTAATCGCACACTTTTTATTATGCATTTAGGAAAGGATTTCTTTCATGATTTTGATAAATTTTTCGTTCATTTCGGGTTTTCCAAGACTAACACGGTTCATACCGATAGGTGCTCCAATCAAGACATCTTGTTCTTCCAGCTTTGCATAGACTTCCATGTTATCGATAGGTGCTTTGAATAAAATAAAGTTTGTCTGGGAGTCGTATACTTTACAGTTTAATGAACGGAGGACTTTGGTGACTTTATCACGTTCCTGGGCATTTATATTTTTGACCATCGAAACATGTTCCTGATCTAATGTGGCAGCGGCAGCAGTTTTCTGACCAATAAAACTTACATTCCATGCATTGCTTGATTTACCAAAATGATCCGCCATAACAGGATCTGTAATCGCATAACCGACACGTAAACCAGCCATTCCGTATATCTTTGAAAAGGTTTTCATAATAACTAATGGTTTGTCGATGCCTTCTTTGATAAGTTTCAACATGCTGTAACAATTTTCGTCTGTGACAAATTCCAGATAAGCCTCATCAATTACCGTAATCACATGCTTTGGCACTTTTCGAATAAAATCTTCTAATTTCTTTGAGTCAATGAAGGTGCCGGTCGGATTATTTGGATTGACAACAACAAGAATTTTTGTCTTATCGGTAACTGCGGCAAGCATTGCATCCAAATCGTAATTCATATCATCATCGAGCGGAACCGGAACCGTTACAGCACCATAATCATTGGCAACATCACGGAAAGCTTCATAACTTGGATCTCCGAAGATGAATTCATCGCCGGGGTTGATAAACAATTCTCCTAACATATTAATCATTGCACTGGAACCAGGTCCTACAACAACGTTCTCAAAATCCAGATCATACAATTTTGCAATATTGGTTTTTAATTCTACAGAGAACCAGTCCGGATAAACATATGGAGTTTTTATTGCTTTTTCTAAAGCTTCCTCTGATAGAGGACCAAGACCATAAGGGCTTTCATTATAGTTTAAACGATATACATGAGGTGGGGTGGAACTACTTTTCTGACGAGCGGCCCGCAAACTTCTGGTTTTACCTGCATAGGTTTTCTTAATAACTCAATATATTTCTGCATAAAATCAACACTCCTTTTTAGTAAAAAATTTGGGTTAACGGGTTCGTGTGTGAGGTAATGTATTTTATTTGGTTACCACTGCTATGAAGTGCATTTTAATACTTTAAAAATTGGAAAACAATGTAAATATTACAAAATAAAATAGATATAATTTAAAAAATTACATTTTTTTATAAATTTACCAAATTTGTTTGACTTTTCTAAGAGACATAATTACATTTAAAAATGTTTCATATCACATTATTTAAACGGGATAGATAGGAGGTTCATATGCAAGAGATGAAAGTTATTTTTAATAGAAAATACTTAATAAAGTTAGTTTTGCCACTGGTAGTAGAACAGATTCTGGCAGTTACGGTTGGTATGGCGGATATGATTATGGTATCCGGTGCAGGTGATACGGCAGTTTCGGGTGTGTCGTTAGTAAATACTATTAGCAATTTACTGATTTATGTATTCAATGCACTGGCAACTGGAGGTGCAGTGGTGGCATCTCAGGCATTAGGAGCAAAAAAGAAAGAGACAGGAAAGCTTGTTGCAAATCAGTTGATCTTAATTTGTATTATTTTTTCAGTAATCATAGCCGGAATATGTATTCTGTTTGACAGGCAGATTTTAACGCTGATCTATGGAAAGGTAGAACAAGAGGTTATGGAGCAGGCAGTTACATATCTGTTTATTACAGGATTTTCATTCCCTTTTATTTCGGTATATGATGGAGCATCTTCGCTGCTGCGTTCTATGGGAAAGTCATCGACATCTCTGATTGTGTCAGCAATTATGAATGGGATTAATATTCTCTGTAATGCAATTTTTGTATTTGGGTACGGAATGGGAATTGCAGGTGTCGGATATGGAACTTTGATTTCGCGGGTTATTGCCGGTCTGATTGTAATTGTTTTATTGCGGAATGAAAAGTACGATTTACATATAGACAAGTATTTTCGCTTCGGATGGGATAGTAAGATTATTGGAAAAATTCTTCGAATAGGTATTCCAAGTGGTATTGATAATGGTATGTTCCAGATTGGTAAATTGTTTACACAGAGTTTGATTACAAGTTATGGAACAGCTGCAATAGCAGCAAATGCAACAGGAAGTACAATTGAGTTATTAGCCACAATTCCGGCTTCAGCAATGGGACTTGCTCTTACTACTGTGGTAGGTCAATGTGTGGGTGCCGGGGATTATGAAGCAGTAAAATCTTATTCAAAGAAATTGATGAAGTGGGCGTATGTTATGCTGTGGGGATTAAATATTGTTATTATCTTTATGACTCCGATGATTGCAAGCTGGTACAATTTATCACCGGAAGCAGATCATCTGGCACGTATTTTGATCTGGTATCATAGTGCCTGCTGTATGGTAATGTGGCCAGCGGCATGGACGCTTCCTGCAATACTTCGGGCAGCGGGCGATGTTAAGTTTATGATGGTATCATCAATTGTTATCATGTGGGTATTCCGTATAGGGCTGGCTTATGTAATTGGTGGCATGATGGAACCAATGGGCTTAGGCGTATGGGGGGTATGGATTGCAATGACAATTGACTGGCTTGCACGGTGTGTGGCAAATGTATGGCGTCTAAAGAGTGGAAAATGGAAGAGGGGTGCCGTAATTTAAATGGATTATAGAGTGTCAAAATAAGCATAATAAAATACCGTGCTTCAATGATTAAATTACAAATCATAGAAGCACGGTATTTTTATGAGTTTATAGACTTACTGTTAATTGATTACAGAGGTTGGAGTTCCATTCAAATATGCTTTGAAGTTTTCGATTGCGATATCAATTGCTCTCAAACGGGAGGCTCTTGTTAACCATGCAATATGTGCTGTAATAGAAGTATTATTTAAATGGAATAGTGGATTGTCTTTCTTTGGTGGTTCATCACGCATCACATCAAGACCAGCACCATATACCTTGCCAGAACGTAATGCATCGGCTAAAGCTTCCTCTACGATTAATCCGCCCCGGGCAGTGTTGATTAAGATGACTCCGTCTTTCATTTTGGCAAATGCTTCCGCATCAAAGGTATTTTCCGTTGAAGGGGTTAATGGTGCGTGAATGGATATAACATCACTTTCTTTTAAAAATGTATGGAAGTCGACCTGTTCAATAAAATCGTATTTAGGATCTGTTTTTTTGTGACGGGAATAACTTATGACACGCATTCCAAAACCCTGGGCCATTTTGGCAAATGCAAATCCAATGGCACCAAGTCCGAAGATTCCACAGGTTTTACCATAAAGCTCAATTTGAGGAGTAAGTACTTCACCAAAGGTTTCATAATCTTTGAGAGTAGCATGATCCCAATCGATTTTCTTTACATTTTCCGAATGGCGTTCTACATGATGGCAGATTTCCATGAGGAGTGCCCAGGCATATTCGGCAATTGTTTGAGCTCCATATATGGTATTTGTGATTACCATATTCTTTTTTCTTGTCATATCAACATCAAATTCGCCGAAACCATGTCCGAGCGTGGCAACATATTTTAAATTTGGATGCTGACTTAAAAAGTCCGTATTTATATTATTGCCATTTACCCATATTCCTATGACTGCATCGGCATCACCAATTACAGGATGTAACATTCATTGGAAGGGTAGCCATCGAAGTGATGAATTACAAGCTCATCTATCTGGAAGATCCTGCAGGACTTCCAACGGATATCCATATCTTCTTTTGTAATGTCCGGTTGTAGTACCGGTTCTGGAATTATAACAACTTTCATAAGTAGTACCTCCTTTATTGATCTAATAAGTGAAAGAATATGTGATGTTGGGAAAAAAGTCAACGATTCACAAGACATTAACTGAAAATTTGGAAAATGGACAAGAAGTTTTGGAATTTTTACAAAAAGAAAGTAATTTGGTTGACTTAATGTTGGATAAATGATAAAAATATGCTTGTGTGAGAGAGGTGTAGGAAACACTTACTGCAAGCTAACAATTTTACATGAGAGATAAATGCAGCAAAGGTGCTATAAAAAGCATCTTTGCTGTTTTTTATTTTTCGAACCGAAGAAAGGAGATGGATCTATATGGTAAAGTACATTATTAAACGTGTACTGATTGGATTACTTACTCTGATCGTATTAGTAGCCATCACATTTGCAATGACAAAAGTAATGCCAGGAAGCCCATTGCAGTCAAAAAATGTATCCGGAGAAGTTCTTCAGAAAATGGAGGCAACATATGGATTGGATAAACCACCGGTAGAACAGTTTTTTATTTATTGCAAGAATCTTTTACATGGAGACATGGGAACATCTTATAAGAAAATTGGTAAATCCGTAAATGCGATCATTGCTCAGACAATGATTCCAACATTGAACTTGGAGCAGTTACATTTGTATTGGTGTTGGTAGTTGGTATTGGATCAGGAATACTGATGGCAAGATCAAAAAGCAATGTTACAAAAGGAATCTGGCTATCAGCATTAACACTTGGTGTAAGTGTTCCAAACTTCATTGTAGCGTTATTACTTCTTATTATATTTGGTGTAGAACTTAGAATATTTCCGGTATTAGGACTTACTTCTCCAATGCATTATGTATTACCGGCAATCGCACAGGGGCTATATCCAATATCAGCAGTGGCAAGACAGACGCAGAACAGTTATGAAGAAGTAATGAGACAGGATTATATCACAATGGCAAAAGCAAAAGGTATTAGCAAAACCACACTGCTGTTTCGACATATTTTAAAAAATGCGATGCTTCCGGTAATTACATATATGGGACCAATGGTAGCGTTTCTTTTAACAGGAAGTGTAGTAATCGAACAGATTTATACAATTCCCGGAATTGGTAAAGAATTTGTATCAGCCATTACAAATCATGATTATACCGTGGTTATGGGAATCACAATTTTCATAGGTGCAATCATTATTGTTTGTAATTTATTATCGGATCTTATTTGTGCAATTGTAGATCCACGTGTTAGAAAATCATTATAAAAGGAGGAAATACTCATGGAAGCAATGGAAGAAAAATTATTTCGGAAGTTAAAAGACGAAGAAAAATGATGAGTTTATTGCAGTTGAGAGTAGAACATTTCTCCAATCTGTCTGGCATGACTTTATCGGAAACAAAAGAGCTGTTGTAGGTGCAATTGTTTTAATTATTGTTGTTTTACTGGCTATTTTCGGACCGCCATTTTGTAAGTATTCCTATGATGAACAGAACATGGCTCTTCGAAATGCATCTCCTAGCTTTGATCACTGGCTTGGAACCGATAAAATGGGGCGTGATATTTTTGTGAGAATCCTGTTTGGAGCTAGAATTTCATTGGCAGTTGGATGTCTGGCCGCTGTTATTAATCTGATCGTTGGAACGATTTATGGAGGAATTGCCGGTTATGTTGGTGGCAAAGTAGATATGATCATGATGAGAGTTGTTGATATTATCTATGCGGTTCCTTCTATGTTATATATCGTTTTAATCATGTTAATCTTTGGTGCCAGCGTTGTGAGTATCATGTTAGGTATCTCCATTACCTGTTGGATTGATATGGCACGAATTGTAAGGCAGCAGGTAAAGAGTTTAAAAGAGCAGGAGTTTACAATGGCAGCATTTGTTTTAGGAGCCAGTTCAAGCAGAATATTACTCAAGCATTTGCTGATTAATACAATGGGACAGATTATCGTAACCGTTACACTGATGGTCCCACAGGCAATCTTTACAGAGGCCTGGCTTAGTTTCTTAGGCGTAGGTATTTCCGCACCGATGCCAGCTGGGGAACATTAGCACAGGATGCAAGAGAGTTGATTATGACATATCCAATGCAGACCGTTTATCCGATGATAGCAATCTGTATTACAATTTTCTCTTTCAACTTTGTAGGTGAAGGATTAGAAAAAGCACTTGATCCAAAGAGAAAAAGATAAGGGGTGATTTGTATGAGTTTGCTGGAAATTAAAGGATTAGAAACAGAATTTCAAACAGAACAGGGTGTTGTGAAAGCGTTGCGCGGAATAAATTATACGGTAGACCGGGGAGAGGTTCTTGGTATTGTAGGTGAATCTGGATCTGGAAAAAGCGTTGGTATGCTTTCACTTATGGGATTGCTTGCTCCGAATGGTACCGTTACTGCTGGTGAAATGATATTTGATGGAGAAGATATTTCACCAATTAAATATAAAACCAAGAAGGAGAAGAAGGAATACGAAAAGAAAATGAATCAGATTCGTGGAAATGATATCAGTATGATTTCCAGGATCCAATGTCCTATTTAAATCCGATCGTTACGATTGAAAAACAGATGACGGAAGGTATTCGTTTTCATACAAAGTGCTCGAAAAAAGAGGCGGTACAACGTGCTGTCGAATTAATGAAAATGGTTGGAATTCCGGCACCGGAATCCCGGTTAAAGCAGTATCCATTTGAGTTTTCCGGTGGAATGAGACAAAGAATCATTATTGCAATTGCTTTAGCTTGTAATCCCAATTGATTGTTGCCGATGAGCCAACAACCGCTTTGGATGTTACTGTTCAGGCACAGATTCTCGACTTATTAAAAGATATTACAAGGGAAAGTAATGCCGGAGTCATTATTATTACCCATGATCTTGGAGTTGTCGCTTCCTTATGTGACAGGATTAGCATTATGTATGGTGGAAATATTATGGAAGAAGGCACTACCGATGAAATATTCTATGATCCAAAGCATCCGTATACAAAAGGATTGTTAAACAGTATTGCTAATTCAAATATAGATCATAGAGAACCATTAAAACCAATTCCGGGTACACCACCAGATTTGTTAAAACTTGGCGATCAGTGCCCATTTGCATCCCGGTGCAGTGAGGCAATGGAAATTTGTACAAAGGCTTCTCCCCTTGTGACAGAATTTGGAGAGAAACATAAATGTAAATGCTGGCTGCATTGCAAGGATCGCTGGCACGAAGTATTGAAGGGAGAGGATGCATATGAGTGAACGAAGCACCTTTATTAGAGGTAAGAAATCTGACTAAGCATTTTCCCGTAAGGACATGGAAAAGAAGTACATGCGGTAAATAGGAGTTCGTTTTATC
>ENA-OQER01001210-OQER01001210.1-human-gut-metagenome-genome-assembly--contig:-NODE-1210-length-12872-cov-2.376618_pt1 | contig 12872 bp, 19 predicted proteins | sample MGYA00242797_ERZ504639 | MGnify/ENA primary metagenome ERZ504639 (study PRJEB26092, sample SAMD00036306) | human gut metagenome | host: Homo sapiens | study: EMG produced TPA metagenomics assembly of...
CTGATGTATCCTTTGGTGGAACATCCATCATCATCATTGTTGGTGTTATTATCGAAACATTAAAACAGATTGAATCTCAGATGCGTGTTCGCTACTATAAAGGATTCTTAAATGACTAAAACAGAAACGCTGGGTCTTGTGGCCCGGCGTTTTTTGAAGTTTTATAACGGAAAGCGTTAAAATAAACTTGCGAAGCAGCGCCAAAATTCGTATAATAGGCGCAGAAACATTGAATATATGGAAAGGTCAGGGGTAATTTTTTATGAAAATTATAATGTTAGGGGCTCCAGGAGCTGGAAAAGGAACACAGGCAAAACAGATCGCAGATAAATACGGCGTACCACATATCTCTACAGGAGATATTTCCGTGCCAACATTAAAAACGGAACAGAACTTGGCAAAAAAGCCAAAGAATACATGGATCAGGGTTTATTAGTTCCAGACGAACTTACCTGTGATCTTGTTATGGACAGAATCCAGCAGGATGACTGCAAAAATGGATTTATCTTAGATGGATTTCCAAGAACCATTCCTCAGGCAGAGGCGCTCACTGCAGCACTTGAGAAAATCGGACAGAAAATGGATTATGCCATTGATGTAGATGTTCCGGACGAGAACATTGTAAACAGAATGAGCGGAAGACGTGCCTGCTTAAATTGTGGGAGCAACCTATCATATTGTTTCCATTCCAACAAAAGTGGAAGGTATCTGCGACAGATGCGGAAGTCCGGTTGTATTAAGAGATGATGACAAGCCGGAAACAGTTCAGAAAACGTTTAAGCGTATATCATGAACAGACACAGCGCCGATCGATTACTATAAAGCACAGAATATTTTAAAGACAGTTGACGGTACCCAGCCAATGGAAAAAGTATTTGCTGATATCGTAGCCATTTTAGGAGAATAAAGATGTCTGTCACGATAAAAAGACCTGAAGAGCTGGAATTAATGAGGGAAGCCGGGAAGATACTTGCAAAAGTACACGAACAGCTTGGAAACGAGTTAAGAACCAGGGATGTCTACCTATGAGATAGACAGAATCGGGGAAGAAATGATCCGAAGCTTTGGCTGTGAACCATCTTTTAAAAATTATTGTGGGTATCCGGCTTCTGTGTGTGTGTCAATCGATGAGGAAGTCGTGCACGGAATACCATCCAAAGAAAAATTTATCCAGGAAGGCGACATTGTGAGCCTGGACATCGGTGTCATCCACAAAGGATACCATTCAGATGCTGCAAGAACACATGCGGTGGGAGAAATTCAAAAGAAGCAGCGCTTTTGATCGAGCGCACAAGACAGAGCTTTTTTGAAGGTATGAAATATGCAACCGCAGGAAGACATCTCTATGAGATATCCGGAGCAATCGGCAGTTATGCAGAAAGTTTTGGATATGGGGTCGTGCGGGATCTTTGTGGTCATGGAATCGGAACGCATCTCCATGAAGACCCGGATATTCCGAATTATAAGAAATTACGGAGAGGAATCAAATTAAAATCCGGAATGACGCTTGCGGTGGAACCGATGATCAATATCGGGACACCGGATGTATTGTGGTTAGATGATGAATGGACAGTGATCACAGCAGATATGTCATTATCTGCACACTATGAAAATACGATCATTATCACAGAGGGAAGACCGGAGATCCTGACGCTGACAGACTCAGAGATTGCAGCTCATATATGGGAATAACCACCGGAAAAGGGAAGACTATGAACATTGAATTTGCAAAGTCCATGTCAGGACACGATAGAAATCAGTATTATCTGATCATAAAAAAAGAGGATGAATTTGTGTATCTGGTAAATGGAACAACAAAACCACTTACAAAACCGAAGAAAAAAAATCGAAAACATATTCAGATAATCAAACATATATCCGATGAAATAACCGGATTGTTTGACGGTGATCCAACAGATATCACAATCAGAAAAGCAATAAAAATAATAGAAAAGCAGCTGAACAGCTAAACAAGGAGGATTATATGTCAAAAGCAGATGTTATTGAAGTTGAAGGAGTAGTTGTTGAGAAGTTACCAAACGCATTCTTTAAGGTAGAACTTGAGAATGGTCATCAGATCCTTGCAACCATTAGTGGAAAATTACGTATGAATTTCATCCGTATTTTACCGGGAGATAAAGTTACTATCGAAATGTCCCCATACGATCTTTCAAAAGGAAGAATCATCTGGAGAGATAAATAAAAATTATTTGAAAAAATCATTGACTTCTTTAATAAGCACATGCTATAATGCTATTCGGACACTTTTGAATAGTGCCTTTTTGTGTGTGCAAAAAGGGGCTTTTGAGAAGAAAGGAGGATTTGCTGTGAAGGTAAGATCATCAGTAAACCTATTTGCGAAAAATGCAAAGTCATTAAAAGAAAAGGAAGCATCAGAATTATCTGTGAAAATCCAAAACACAAACAGAGACAGGGTTAATTATTCCTTATTCTGATCTAATAGTACCATAACTATTACAAATTCATTATGTGCGGCTGCAGTGGAACACCTGGTTAGGTTGTAGACACTGTTATCATAATAACAGCAATGGATAGCTGCTTTGTTATGTTAATACCGAGACATAACAGAGAGAACATCGAAAAATGGTTGACAGGCGATGGCACACATTTCAGGCCGGACGACAACGGAGCTGCTTAGCTTGCAATCGACAGCAAAGATATTATGCCGTTATGGGTTGGAAGATTCTTCCAAAAGGCATAGGGAAGAAGAGCTTTGTAGGAAGTCATGAGTCAAAGTGACTTTACGTTGATAATAAAAACTTAGATGCACAAAGCATCGGAGAATTAATGGAGGTTAAAAAACACATGGCTCGTATCGCAGGTGTAGATTTACCAAGAGAAAAACGTGTTGAGATCGGTTTAACTTATATCTACGGAATTGGTAGAGTAAGTGCTGATCGTATTCTTGCAGAAGCAAATGTTGATCCTAATACTCGTTGCAGAGACTTAACAGACGACGAAGTTAAGAGAATCAGTGAAGTTATTGATAATACACAGACTGTAGAAGGTGATTTACGTAGAGAAATCGCTATGAACATCAAGAGACTTCAGGAGATCGGATGTTATCGTGGTATCCGTCATAGAAAAGGTCTTCCAGTTCGTGGACAGAAGACAAAGACAAACGCAAGAACTCGCAAGGGTCCAAAGCGTACAGTTGCTAATAAGAAGAAATAAGCTTCTTTGTGACTGCTTTTAAAGATGCAATTAATCATTTATTATTAGAGAAAGTAGGTTAGTTTAGATATGGCTAAAGTTACAAAAAAAGTGACAAAAAAGCGTGTAAAGAAAAACGTTGAACGCGGACAGGCACACATTCAGTCATCTTTTAACAATACAATCGTTACTCTTACAGATGCTGAAGGTAATGCTTTATCATGGGCAAGTGCTGGTGGTCTTGGATTTAGAGGTTCAAAGAAATCTACTCCATATGCTGCACAGATGGCAGCTGAAACTGCTACAAAAGCAGCTTTAATTCACGGATTAAAATCAGTAGACGTATTCGTAAAAGGACCAGGATCAGGAAGAGAAGCAGCAATCCGTGCGCTCTCTGCATGCGGACTTGAAGTTACAAGTATCAAAGATGTTACTCCTGTACCTCACAATGGATGTCGTCCACCAAAACGTAGAAGAGTTTAATTAGGAGGGAGATACTAAGATGGCAGTAAATAAAGTTCCTGTTCTTAAAAGATGTAGATCACTTGGTTTAGAGCCAAGTTACTTAGGATATGATAAAAAATCCAATAGAGAATTAAAAAGAGCTAACAAGAAGATGTCTGAGTACGGTCTTCAGTTAAGAGAAAAACAGAAAGCTAAATTCATCTATGGTGTTTTGGAAAAACCTTTCCACAACTATTATGAGAGAGCTGATCAGATGAAAGGTATGACTGGTCAGAACTTAATGACTATTTTAGAGTCAAGATTAGACAACGTAGTATTCCGTTTAGGATTTGCTAGAACAAGAAAAGAAGCTAGACAGATCGTTGACCACAAATTCGTTACAGTTAACGGAAAACAGGTTAACATTCCTTCTTACCTTGTAAAAGCTGGCGATGTTATCGAAATCAAAGAGAAGAACAAAAACATTCAGAGAATGAAAGACATCGTTGAAGTAACTGGTGGAAGATTAGTTCCAGACTGGTTAGAAGTAGATGCTGAGAAATTACAGGGAACTGTAAAAGAATTACCTTCCAGAGAGCAGATCGACGTTCCAGTTGATGAAATGCTTATCGTCGAGTTATATTCTAAATAAACCGGAGCAACGGATTAACAAGAGTAAAGCCATTGTCTGGCAGTTTTGCCAGATCATATGGCGTTTACTTTTTAATGTAAGCAAAAAACCCGAGAAGGAGGGACTTTGTAGTGTTCGATTTTCAAAAACCTAAGATTGAAATCGCTGAAATTTCAGAAGACAAGAAGTACGGCCGGTTCGTTGTAGAACCATTGGAAAGAGGCTATGGTACAACTCTTGGTAATTCTTTGAGAAGAATTATGCTTTCTTCATTACCAGGTGCAGCTGTTAGCCAGGTTAAGATTGATGGTGTATTGCATGAATTCAGTTCAATTCCTGGAGTAAAGGAAGATGTTACTGAAATTATCATGAACATCAAAGAACTTGCAATCCGCAATAATAGTTCATCCGATGAACCAAAAGTTGCTTATATTGAATTCGAAGGTGAAGGCGTTGTAACTGCAGCTGATATCCAGGTTGACTCTGATATTCAGATTTTAAATCCAGATTTAGTAATCGCTAACTTAAATGGTGGTGCTGATTGTAAATTATACATGGAGCTTACTATCACAAAAGGCAGAGGTTATGTCAGCTCAGACAAAAATAAGACAGAAGATACTCCAATTGGCGTAATCGCAATTGATTCTATCTATACACCAGTAGAGAGAGTAAATCTTTCTATTGAAAATACCCGTGTCGGTCAGATCACTGACTACGACAAACTTACATTAGATGTTTATACAAACGGAACTCTTGAACCAGACGAAGCTGTAAGCTTGGCTGCAAAGTTTTAAGTGAGCATTTAAATCTCTTCATCGACCTGTCAGAAGCTGCTCAGCAGGCTGACGTTATGATCGAGAAAGCTGACGATGCAAAAGAAAAAGTTCTTGAAATGAACATCGATGAACTGGAATTATCTGTTCGTTCTTTCAACTGCTTAAAGAGAGCAGGTATCAACACTGTTGAAGAATTAACAAACAGAACTCCAGAAGATATGATGAAAGTTCGTAACCTTGGACGTAAATCTTTAGAAGAAGTTTTAGCGAAGTTAAAAGAGTTAGGACTTCAGTTAAACCAGGGTGAAGAGTAAAACCTGCGGTTTTACTCCGATAAAGCACAACGAAGTTGTGCACTTCTCTTTTGAACTGCTAATGTTCAAAGGGTACCTTATGAAAAACGGGCAGAAATAGTAAGTCCAATGAGCATGCAGTATGTCCGTGTGAGGTGACAACACCCCACATTTCATGAGTGGCAACTATATAAAAGGCATTCGGTAAGTAAGTCCAAAGAGCGTGGCCGGATGTACACCACAAATGGAGGAATTTAAAAATGGCAAAATATCGTAAATTAAGCAGAACATCAAGCCAGAGAAAAGCATTATTAAGAGGTCAGGTAACAGCATTATTAAACAACGGTAAAATCGTTACTACTGAAGCAAAAGCAAAAGAAGTACGTAAAATCGCTGAAGGTCTTATTGCAATGGCAGTAAGAGAAAAAGATAACTTCGAAGAAGTTACTGTAAAAGCTAAAGTTGCCCGCAAAGATGCTGAAGGCAAGAGAGTAAAAGAAGTAGTAGACGGTAAGAAAGTAACTGTTTATGATGAAGTAGAAAAGACAATCAAAAAAGATATGCCTTCCCGTCTTCACGCTAGAAGAGAAATGCTGAAAGTTCTTACACTGTAACAGAAGTTTCCAACAGCAGCTGCTGGAAAGAAGAAAAATACAAAAGAAGTTGATCTTACAGCAAAATTATTTGACGAGATCGCTCCTAAGTATGCAGATCGTAACGGTGGTTACACAAGAATCGTTAAGATCGGACAGCGTAAAGGTGACGGCGCTTTAGAAGTATTACTTGAGTTAGTTTAATTCATAGTATAGCTGTTTATAGCAGTTCAGATGATATAAAATCCTGAAGTATGGAATATACTTTGGGGATTTTCGTGTATAATGAAAAAAACGACTGAAAGCAGAAGGAAGAATGCAGCAAATTTTAATTATAGAAGATGACAGAGCTTTGAATCAGGGCTTATGCAAGGCGTTAAAGACAGATAATAGCAGTATACAGGTGTGCAGCGGACTTTATGCATCAGCAACAGACAGGCAGATTGTCTCCTGTGAAAATTTAAAAGATGCGAAAGAACAACTGCTCTGTGGAATGCCAGCATTGATCCTGTTAGATATCAATCTGCCGGATGGAAGCGGATTGGATTTTTTACAGAGCGTAAAGAGGGATTGCCCGGATTGCCCGGTCATTTTACTGACAGCAAATGATACCGACGGCGATATTGTAAATGGACTGGAGCTTGGAGCAGATGATTATATCACAAAACCATTTTCCTTGTCGGTACTGCGCGCAAGAGTGAATACACAGCTTCGAAAAGCGGCGGCAATGGGTGAAAAAGAAAAGGATAACGAACACGTTTACCGCAAAGAACCGTATGTGTTTGATTTTGACCGGATGAAATTCATGGTGGACGGTAAGGAGATCGAACTCAGTAAGACCGAGCAGAAGTTGTTGCGGATTCTTGTGGAAAATGCGGGCATGAATATGCGCAGAGAACTTTTACTGGATCGTGTCTGGAGCGATGGCGCAGAGTATGTGGATGAGAATGCACTATCGGTATCCATTAAGAGACTTCGGGATAAACTCGGAGCGGAGCATGCGATCAGGACAGTGTATGGAATTGGTTACAGGTGGGAGTGATATGTGGATATTCATAGTGTTTGTCTGCGTGACAGTTACTGCAATTATTATTTTTGTAAATTACAGACGCACAAAGAAAACAATGGATACAATAGAAGAAATGCTGAATGTGGCAGTCAAGGGAGAATTTACAGAGGGACAATTCGACGAGACACACGCATGTCGCTTTGGAGACAAAATTTGCCCATTACTTAAGTGCATCTGCTCTGTCCGCACAAAATGTAGAGGCAGAGAAAGACAAAATAAAAGCATTGATCGCAGACATTTCCCATCAGACAAAAACGCCGATCGCAAATCTTCTCTTATATAGTGAGCTTTTACTTGAAGAGGAGCTTCCACAGCAGATTGAAGGAAATGTGTCTGCAATCCATGAACAGACGCAGAAACTAAAATTTCTGATCGAGTCGCTTGTGAAATTATCACGTCTGGAAAATGGAATTTTACAGCTTGTTCCTCGGATGGAAAAGCTACAGCCAATGTTAGAGCGTGCAGTATGGGAACTTAAACAGAAAGCAGAAGAAAAAGGATTACAGATAAGTTTACATAATACTGATGTTGAAGCTTATTTTGATCCGAAGTGGACAGGAGAAGCAATCGGTAATGTGATTGATAATGCGATTAAATACACAGAGCATGGGGAAATATCCGTTTCGGCTTTTCTTATGAAATGTTTGTGAGAATTGACATTGCAGATACCGGATGTGGTATCCGGGAAGAGGAGTTGCCGAAGATTTTTAGGAGGTTCTATCGATCAGAACTGGTAAAGGATGAAGAGGGCGTTGGAATCGGACTTTATCTGACCAGAGAAATTTTGCAGGAGCAGGGTGGCTATATCAAAGTGTCCTCCGTATACGGACAGGGAAGTAAGTTTTCCATTTATCTGCCTAAAAATAATTTTTGAAAAAATACATCAACTATACCGGAATCGCAGAAATGTGTTTTAAAATAGTAAAATGGAATTCTTTCAATACTGTAAGAATTTCATTTGCCGTGGAAAGAGTCTGGAAAGAATACTGTGTGATAATCTGTATGTAACAAAAAATGTTATATACAGATTTTTGCTTCGCAAAACAAGGAGGATATATGGATATTTTAAAAGCATGTGGTTTAAGGAAAATATACGGAAGCGGAGAGACAGCCGTACATGCACTGGACGGTGTGGACCTTACGGTGGAGAAGGGCGAGTTTGTGGCAATTGTCGGCACAAGCGGAAGTGGAAAATCAACCCTTTTACATATGTTAGGCGGACTTGACCGACCGACAGAGGGAAAAGTGTTTGTGGATGGAAAAGATATTTTTGCATTGAAGGATGAGGAACTTACAATCTTCAGGAGAAGAAAGATCGGGTTTGTATTTCAGGCGTATAATCTGGTTCCGGTCTTAAATGTCTATGAAAATATCGTGCTGCCGATTGAACTGGACGGTGGAAAGATAGACCGGAAATTTATCGATAGCATTACAGAGACACTTGGATTGCAGCAGAGACTGGATGCACTTCCGGGGCAGCTCTCCGGCGGACAGCAGCAGAGGGTGGCGATCGCAAGGGCATTAGCGGCAGCACCGGCGATCATATTGGCGGATGAGCGACTGGAAATCTGGACGGAAAGACCAGTCAGGATGTGCTAAGTCTTTTGAAAGTGACCAGCCGGAAATTCGCACAGACCATTGTGATGATCACACATAATGAGGAGATCGCACAGCTTGCAGACCGTATTATTCGAATTGAGGACGGACGTATTATAAAGTAAAAGATACAGGCAGGCACAGGACAGATTCGAATAGGAAACGGAGAAAAATTATGAAAGTAAAAAATCAGAAATGCATACGCAGACTAAGCTATAAATCGCTGTGGGCGTCCAGAAAAAGAAATGTTATCGCAATCTTTGCGATTGCACTTACCACGTTATTATTTACATCACTTTTTACGATTCTTATGTCGCTGAATGCGAGTTATGAGACTTACAATTTCAGACAGGTAGGCGGCTATGCGGACGGAACGTTCAAAGAACTGAGTGAGGAACAGGTGGAAAAAATATCTGCACATCCGGGAATCAGGGAAGCCGGAGAACGCATCGTATGTGGATTTTGCACCACAGGTGTTTTTGGAAAAGTTCCGGCAGAAGTCAGTTACATGGATAAAAACTGTACAAAATGGAGCTATGCGACACCAACGACAGGAAGAGAACCTGAGAAGAGTAATGAGATCGCAATGGACACGGTTGCATTAAAGCTGCTCGGGGTGACACCGGAGCTGGGAGCAAAGGTGACGATAGAGTATCAGGCTGGAGATAAAACGAATGGGGGATTTCAGGAGACAGATACGTTTATCCTGTCAGGATACTGGGAATATGATGATCTGATGCCGGTTCATTATATCAATGTATCAAAAGACTACGTGAAGTCAATGGAAGAAAAGTGGGTGGCATCAGGAGAGAAAGCTTTCCGGACAGACCTGAATGTCATGCTGCCTTCAAAATTAAATATTGAACAACAGATGCAGAAAATCGACACAGACTTAGGATATGACTGGAATACGAGAGATCAGGAGAACAGTGCCCGTATCGGAGTCAACTGGGGTCTTACTGCTTCACAGTTAAATGCGGGGATGGATCCGGAACTTCTTGCTGCGATCGCAGCATTTCTGCTTCTTGTGATTTTTACCGGATATCTGATCATTTATAATATTTTTCAGATTTCAGTTACCGGAGATATCCGGTTTTACGGGCTGCTTAAGACAATCGGAACAACGCCGCGGCAATTAAAACGAATGATCAGACAGCAGGCATTCCTTTTGTGTGTGGTTGGCATTCCGGCCGGACTTCTTCTGGGATATGGAATCGGGGCATGGCTGACACCTATTGTTTTAAAGGGCACAACAGTTGTGGGAACACATGTAACGATCAGCAGTTCCCCGGTTATTTTTGCCGGCTCTGCGATCTTGCAGTGATCACTGTTTTCCTCTCCTGTACAAAGCCCGGAAAAATGGCAGCAAAAGTTTCTCCGGTGGAAGCAACAAAATATACAGAGTGTGTCAGTGTGAAGAAAAAGCGCCGCAGCTCGCATGGGGCAAAGGTTTATCAGATGGCATTTGCCAATCTGGGAAGAAACAAAAAGAAAACAGTTCTTGTTGTGATAATCCCTGGCACTTTCGGTGACACTTTTGAATGTACTCTGTTCTTTTGTGGGTGGCTTTGACACGGAAAAATACATTTCACAACAAACCTGTGCCGATTTTATCGTGAGCAGCACAGATTATTTCCGCTACAATGATGCAGATGAATATATTTCAGAAGAAACAATTGCAGAAATTCAGGAAAATACGAGTGAGACGGTCAGCGGCAGCGGCTATATGACAGATATGACCACAATGGTATGGATGGATACAGAGCAATATAAGAAAATGGCAGTACCGTATCTTGGCGAAGAAAAGCTGGAAGAAGAACTGGAGTATTATGAAAAAAGGGGCAGTGAAATAAAGACGCCAACGGTACTGGAAGGTCTGGACGAGACACTCTTTGAAAAAGTGACGGTACTGGATGGAAAACTGGATCTTTTGTTTGATGAGAATACACATGCAATTGCGATCAGTGTCCAGACAGATGATTATGGCAATGTGGAAAATATAGAACGCTATCCTAAAGTGGGGGATACGCTCACCATGGTTTACCAGAATATGTATGAGATTGACACCAGGACAGGTGAACCTGCTGATCCTGCGACAACGCCGGAAGAGTATGTGGAGATCCGTGAGGAAGAACCAAGGGAAGTGGACTATACCGTGTGTGCACTTGTGAAAGTTCCATATGCCATGACATTCCGCTATAGCGGATTAGGATATGACACGATCCTTCCGGCAGAACGGATGAAGGAGGACTGCGGTGCAGAGCTGATCCGGAAATTCTATCTGTTTGATACTCCGGATATGGAAGCGGAAAATGCAGCGGAGCGTTATCTTGCGGAACTTACGGCAGGAGATACTTCTGTTCTGATGTATGAGAGCAAAGCGTCTATCCGAAGTGAATTTGAACAGTTTCAGAAAATGTTTTTCCTTCTGGGCGGTGTTTTGTGTGCGATCATCGGGCTGGTCGGCGTTTTAAATTTCTTCAATGCGATCATGACCGGAATCCTTGCAAGAAAAAGAGAGTTTGCAGTGTTACAGTCGGTTGGAATGACAAACCGCCAGTTAAAGCAGATGCTTGTGCAGGAAGGGCTGTTTTACACTGCCGGTTCTGTGGTGGTGGCGTTTCTTCTGTCTTTAGTCTGCGGACCATTATCAGGAGACATGATGGAGAAGATGTTCTGGTTTTGCACTTATCATTTCACCATCCTTCCGGTTATTGCGATGCTTCCGGTGTTTGCAGTGCTCGGCTGCCTGATCCCTGCGGTACTTTATCAGGCGGGAAGCAGACAGAGTATTGTGGAACGGCTGCGGGAGGCAGAGTAAAGAAAATGAAAATTTTGGAAGATATTGGCATTAGATATGCTGGTATCTTCTTTTTTTTATATAAAAGAAATTATTGCTAAAAAGTATAAAAAGGTATAAAATGAATACAAAGTATAAAACCTATAAAAAGTATAAAACAATAGAAAAAGTATAAAAAACTATAAAATGTTACAAAAAGTATAAAGAACTATAAACGGCAAAAAATATTGTGAGGTGACTTATGCAGAATCCATTTACAACAACATTTAGCAAAACTCCGGAATATACCTATATACACACAGAAAAAACAGAAGAGATATTAGAAAATTTTGTATATGAAAATCCATCAGAGTCGGTATATAAAATAACGGGCGTCAGAGGTTCCGGGAAAACAGTGATACTTGCGAAGGTGGAAGAAGAATTGAAGAATAATGAAAACAGGTATATAAACTGGCTTGTTTTTGATGTGAATCCAACAAGGGATATCCTCGAACAGATAGCGGCAATGTTAGTCAAAGCCGGTTTCGGTTCAGAAGAGAAAAAAACAACTGGAATCAATATTTCAGCAACAGTGCTGGGCTCTGGCGGTGGAATAGGATATACAACGGACACGAGTAATCATTCTTTGACATTGGTGTAGAGGTTGAAGAAATGATACAGAATGTCCAGAAGAAGGGAAAAAAGATATTAATAGGAATTGATGAAGTATCAAAATCAGAAGAGATGATAAAGTTTGCATCAGAATATGGAAGATGGCTTCGTGCGGGTTATCCGGTTTATTTTGTATGCACTGGTTTATATGAAAATATTCAGGAACTTTGCAATGTCAAAAACCTTACCTTTTTCAGAAGAGCGACGACAGTGAAGACAGAACCTCTGAATATGATAAGAATGACGGAGATGTACAGGAGCAAATTAAACATTGATGTCAGTCAGGCAAGAGAGCTGGCGAAGATTACAAAGGGATATGCCTATGCTTTTCAGGAATTAGGAGTGCTGTGTTTTAAGAAAAAAGAGAATGAGACACTGGAAGATATCCTTTCAAAGTTAAAGTCAGAATTATTTGCATATTCCTATGAAAAAATATGGGAAGAGATGACAGAAATGGATCGATTTCTGGCTGGATTGCTGACAGAAAAGGAAGAATATAAGCGTGATGAAATACTGAAGCTTATGGGTGAAAAAGCAGGCAGTTATTCCATGTACAGAGACCGTCTCATAAAAAGAGGAATATTGAATAACCGACAGGGATATGTCTCACTTGCGCTGCCGTATTTTGCAGATTATATCAAGGAATACTGCTGATAAAACCAGAAACAAATGAAATAAATAGAGATTAGCAAAACAGGCAGCCCCAATGTTCATTACGAACATCGGGGCTGCCTGTTTTTTATACAATAGAGAATATTTTTAATATCCCATTATATAAATCATGATATAGCTGAAAATCTGAAAATAGAATTAGCAACCGATTTTAAAATATTTGCAGATCAGAT
>ENA-OQER01001212-OQER01001212.1-human-gut-metagenome-genome-assembly--contig:-NODE-1212-length-12869-cov-2.395307_pt1 | contig 12869 bp, 16 predicted proteins | sample MGYA00242797_ERZ504639 | MGnify/ENA primary metagenome ERZ504639 (study PRJEB26092, sample SAMD00036306) | human gut metagenome | host: Homo sapiens | study: EMG produced TPA metagenomics assembly of...
TTGTAAACGTAGGTGCAAGTTTCAGGGGCAAGGACAGTGTGGAGCTTTCTATGCGTTATCCGCATGTCTATGCGGCAGTCGGCGTGCATCCGGATCACGTCGGTGAACTGGATGAGGCGAAGATGCAGCAGCTCAGGGAAATGTGTGCCATGAAAAAAACAGTCGCAGTCGGCGAGATCGGTCTTGATTATTACTGGGATAAAGAGTCGCACGAGCTTCAGAAGGAATGGTTTGAACGGCAGATGGAGCTTGCAAAAGAGGTAGATCTTCCGATCATAGTGCACAGCCGCGAGGCCGCACAGGATACGTTTGATTTGATCAAAAGTGAGCACGCCGGAACGACCGGAGGTGTGATACATTGTTTTTCCGGCTCGAAAGAGATGGCAAAAGAGTATATCAAGATGGGCTATTACATCGGGGTCGGCGGTGTTGTCACGTTTAAAAATGCAAGAGTTTTAAAAGAAGTGGTGGAGAGTATTCCACTTGAGCGGATTCTGACGGAGACAGACTGCCCATATCTGGCACCGGTGCGTTTCGCGGAAAACGCAACTGTTCTGCCTATATTTCCTATGTGCTCGACATGATCGCAGAGTTAAAGGGCATTTCCAGAGAAGAGGCAGAGCAGGTTACTTACGAAAATGCAAGAAATATGTACCGCATCACAGACTGAAAGGCAGGAAAAAATGGAGAAATTATCAAATCCACAGAAAACCATAGAAGTAATTAAAAAATATGATTTTGCCTTTCAGAAGAAATTCGGGCAGAATTTTCTGATCGATGCCCATGTGCTGAACAAGATCATCGCTTCGGCAGATATCACAAAGGATGACTGTGTACTGGAGATCGGACCTGGTATCGGAACGATGACGCAGTATCTGGCAGAGGCAGCCGGAAAAGTTGTGGCAGTGGAGATCGACCGCAACCTGATTCCGATCCTCTCTGAGACGCTGGCAGATTACGAAAATGTAACCGTGATCAATGAAGATGTCCTGAAACTGGACATTGCAAAACTTGCGGATGAATACAATCAGGGCAGACCGATCAAAGTAGTGGCAAATCTTCCGTATTATATCACCACACCGATCATCATGGGACTTTTTGAGAGCCATGTGCCGGTAAAGAGCATTACTGTTATGGTTCAGAAAGAAGTTGCCATGCGTATGCAGGCAGGACCGGGCACCAAAGATTACGGGGCACTGTCTCTGGCAGTGCAGTTTTATGCAGAGCCATATATCGTGGCAAATGTACCGCCAAACTGCTTTATGCCGCGTCCGAATGTCGGAAGTGCGGTCATCCGACTGACCCTGCATGAAAATCCGCCTACCACGGTAAAGGATGAAGTCTGATGTTCCGGATCATCCGAGCTTCTTTTAACCAGAGAAGAAAAACGCTGCTCAACGGCCTGAATAATTCACCGGAGATTGCAGCAACGAAAGAACAGATCCAGACAGCTTTTGAAAAGCTTGGTTTTCCGGCAAATGTACGTGGGGAGACATTGACTTAAAAGAATTTGCGGCACTTGCAGATGAGTTTGCCAAATTTTAGAATAAGAGAGCGGACGTTTCACGGCGTTCGCTTTTTTAACTAAATCAGGCAGCAAAACGGATTGCAAATATCCGCTTGACGAATGGTAAGAATTACTTTGTAACGGAGCAATTCGTATGGCGTTCGACTTGAATCAGACAGAAAGGGGAGAATATATGAGAAAAAAACTTACAGCAGTACTTCTGGCAGCGACGATGCTGCTTACTTCCGGTGTCACGGTCTTTGCAGACCGCGTGGATGCAGTCATCGACAAGCCATATCTTGCACTGGGAGCGGATTTGAGCCCACAGGAACAGATGAAGGTTTTATCTTTGCTCGGACTTAGTGACATCAACGTGGATGATTATGATATCATCAGCATCACCAATGCGGATGAACATGAATATCTGGATAAGTATCTGGATGCTTCGATCATCGGCACCAGAGCGTTGTCATCGGTTCTGGTCGTTGGAAAAGAAGCCGGAAACGGCATCCATGTAACAACGAAAAATATTTCCTACTGTACCGAAGGTATGTATCGCAATGCACTTTTGACGGCCGGCATCGAAGATGCGGATATCACGGTGGCAGGACCGTTTTCGATTTCCGGAACGGCGGCACTGGTCGGTGCGATCAAGGCGTATGAGACCATGACCGGGGAAGAGATTGACGATGAGAATCTCGATGCGGCAAACGATGAACTGGTGTTGACCGGCAAACTGGTGGAGGATATCGGAGATTCGGAAAAAGCAGAAGATCTGATGGCACTGGTAAAACAGGAAGTGGCAGAGAACAAACTGACCAGTGCAGAGGATATTCAAAATGTGGTGGATCAGGCATGCGATCAGCTGGATATTCAGCTTTCCGAAGAAAATCAGAAGCAGATCGCAGAACTGATGAAAAAGATAGAGGGACTGGATCTGGATGTGGATAAACTGAAGGATCAGGCAAAAGATTTGTATCAGAAACTGGAAGATCTGGATTTCCATGTGGATAAAGAGAGCGTTGGGAATTTCTTTACACGGATCATTGATGCAATCGTAAATTTCTTCCAGGGACTGTTTGGAAAATAAAAAGAGGGTAACTGAAAATAAAACAAAAGATGGAGGAAATTTAATGAAAGGAAAAAAGTTTTAAGTGTTCTGCTTGCTTCTGTAATGATGTTCACGGCAGTTCCGGCAGGAAGCATTGGGGCAATGGCTGCACCAGTCCAGAATGCACAGGTGCAGGAGCAGAAAGTGAAGACACAGGCAGGGAGCGGTCTTTCCAATATCGCAGCCGACTGTGAAATCAGCGTTCCAAGCGAGGAAGGAGCCAACGTCAAGGAAAATCTGGTGATGGAAATCCTTCTAGTTTGTGGGTGAATAACGGGGCGAACTGGCCATGTACGGTAACGTTTGCACTGCCGAAGGCAAACACGAAATGTGTGAAAAAAATAGTGCTGAAATTCGAATCCGGCCATACACCGTGGAGCGTGGATGTATCACTGAAGTATGCACTGAACAACGTAACAAGTGATCTGGTCAGTGTACCGGGATCTGCAAAGACTGCAAAATTTGACGATGGTTATACATTTGAATTTGAAAATGCCCAGGCGATGACTCATCTGTATGTGGAACTTTCCAATCCGAAGAACAATGGTGCAACCGGCGGTTTCTGGCCGGCGATCGCAGAGGCAGAAATTTATATTGATAACGGTGCGGAAGAAACAGTTGAACTGGAAAACATCGCTGCTACCAGAAAGCAGAGTCTGACACTGAAAAGCGAAGTCAATGCATCCGCAGACAAAGCAAAAATCACCGACAACGATGAGACAACGGCATCTCTCTTCAGGAGAAAACCTTTGCAGCCGGCAGCAGTGAGACCTTTGCAGAAGTTGGTTTTGGCGTAGAGCAGAAAATGCGTCAGATCATTCTGGCACTGCCAAAGGACAATCAAAATGCATCCTATACCTATAAGCTTTACGGAAAAGCAATAAAAAACGGCTCTTATGAAACACTGCCTTTGCGACCGGAAACATCAATACCGGTGATGCAAACAAAGTAAAGATCAACGCAGCTGATGTGGATTCTGCTGTCAAAGATCTGGAATACGAATCCGTAAAGGCTGTTTTTGAGGCAGCAAACGATGACGGAAAAAATAACATCCTGTCTCTGGCAGAGTTCCAGATCCTTGCAAACAAAGCAACGATCGCAGAGGCGGATACTGAAAATATCGTATGGAAAAGTACCGCACTGCACAGCAACTACAGTCAGGACACCCTGAACCGCATTGTTGACGGAAATTTAAGCAATACCTGGAGTGCAGACCAGTATCCGGCATATGTGGATTTTGATCTCGGAGCAGAGTATGATCTGTCAAGGATTGAAGTTTACACCCCGAAAAACGGCTATTCCCAGTATTTGCTGTACTACAGCAACGATGGTCAGAATTACAGCAAACTTGCGGAAAAAACCGGCACCGATGCCTGTCCGGATGGAGGAGAGGTTTATCAGGCAGAAGGAAAGAAAGCAAGCAGTGTGCGTATCCTGCTTTCCTACAATTCTGCAAGTTCCAAAGCCGTGCTGAATGAAGTTCGTATCCTCGGAACAAAGAGCGGGGAAGCAAAAAAAGCCGCATTTCAGGCACCGGTTTCCTATGTAGAATCCGCATACAATACAGAAGTTACCACGCAGGATACGATCGATGAAGTTTATGGTATTGTCAGCCGTAACCTTGGTAAGCAGTACAAAAACTGGTTTACCTTTGAAGTAAAAGACAAGGCAGAAGGTGCAGCCGATTATTATGAGATCGAAGATGTGAACGGTAAAGTGAAGATCACCGGCAACAGCGGTGTGACGATCGCAAACGGCCTGAACTATTATCTGAAATATTACTGCAAGGTGAGCATCACCCAGGTCGGTGATCAGGTAACGATGCCAAAAAGTATTGTAAAAGTCGGATCAAAAGTACATAAAGAGTGCAAAGTGGCACTGCGTTATGCGTACAACTACTGTACGATGTCCTACTCGATGGCATTCTGGGGCGAGGATGAGTGGAGAAAAGAACTTGACTGGCTGGCACTCAATGGTGTCAACATCGTTCTGGATATCACCGGACAGGAAGAAGTCTGGAGAGAATTTTTAAGTGCACTTGGCTATACGCATGAAGAGATCAAAGATTATATCGCAGGACCTGCCTACTATGCATGGGCATATATGGCAAACCTTTCCGGATACGGCGGACCGGTCCATGACTCCTGGTTTACCAAGAGAACGGAGCTTGCAAGAAAGAACCAGCTGATCATGCGGAAACTCGGCATGCACCGATCCTTCAGGGATACAGCGGCATGGTTCCGGTTGATGTGCAGAGCAAGGCAAAAGGAGCGTATGCACTGACAGGCAACGATGTGATCCCACAGGGAACCTGGTGCTCCTTCCAGCGTCCGTACATGCTGCGTACCACCACAGCGGCATACGATAAATATGCAAAATTATTTTATGAGTGTCAGAAAAATGTCTATGGAAATGTAACACATTATTATGCGACAGATCCATTCCATGAGGGCGGAAATACCGGTGACATGTCCACAAGTGATGTAAGTTCAGAAGTGTTAAATTCCATGCTGGAGTTTGACAAGGATGCAGTCTGGGTGATCCAGGCATGGCAGGGCAACCCGAGTGGCGGACTGATAAACGGACTGAACGGAAGAAAAGAGCACGCACTTGTGCTGGATCTTTATGCAGAGAAGGACACACACTGGAACGATAGTAGTTACTCCGGCGGAAAAGAGTTTCAGAAGACACCGTGGGTTTACTGTATGCTGAACAACTTCGGCGGACGTATGGGACTGCACGGACATATGGACAATATTGTCAGCGGTGTTGTCGATGCGGCAAACAACAGTGAAATGCTGACCGGTATCGGTATTACACCGGAAGGTTCTCAGAACAACCCGGTCCTTTATGATTTATTATTTGAAACTGTATGGTGTGACGATGCAACAAAAACGCTGACAGAGATCGACACCGACCAGTGGCTCAAAGATTATGTGACAAGACGTTACGGAGCCAAGAGTGAATCTGCGTATGAGGCAATGAAGATCCTCGAAAACACCGTTTACAAGGCATCACTGAACATGCGTGGTCAGGGTGCACCGGAGTCCTACATCAATGCACGCCCGGCAGAAAGTATCGGTGCGGCATCAACCTGGGGAAATGCAGTGATCGGCTACGATATGGAAGAGCTGGAAAAAGCAGCAGAGCTGCTGCTTGAAGATTACGATACCCTGAAAAACAGCGACGGTTATCTTTATGATCTGGCAGATGTTCTCAAACAGGTACTGTCAAACTCTTCCCAGAAATATCACAGAGAGATGGTAAGTGCTTATCGGTCCGGTGATCTTGCGAAATTTAACGAGGCATCCGATCAGTTTTTAAGCCTGATCGACAAAGTGGAAGAAGTGCTCGGAACCAGAAAAGAATTCCTGTTCGGAACCTGGACAGAACAGGCGAAGAAACTGGCAGAGGGTGACGATGACTTCACAAAAGATATCTACGAACTGAATGCAAAATCGCTGGTAACTACCTGGGCTTCTTATCCGCAGGCAGAGAGCGGCGGACTGAAAGACTACTCCAACCGTCAGTGGGCAGGTCTTACACAGGACTTCTACAAACAGCGTTGGACGATGTGGATCAATCAGAAAAAGGCAGAACTGAAAGGCGAAAGCACACAGAATATCAACTGGTTTGCTTTTGAGTGGGCATTTGCAAGAAGTCACACAGAATACACGACAGAGGCATCCGGCAAAAACTTAAAAGAACTCGGGGAAGATATCCTGAAAAATTACAGTTCCAAAGATCCGGCAGCAAATGGTGCAAACGATTACACCGGAAAAGTGACTGTAACAGCAGGTTCGGAAGAGACAAGCCAGGAGAACGGTGCAGCAGCCAATGTCCTGGATGGAAGTTCCGATACAATCTGGCATACCAACTACACAAATGCAGCGACGTGGCTTCCTACGAGAAACATTATCTGATTTTTACAATGGAAGAGGCAGTCAAACTTGGCGGACTTCGTTATCAGCCAAGACAGGGCGGAGGTCTTAACGGTATCATAAAAGCTTACGAGATCTACACCAGTATGGACGGCGAGAATTATACAAAAGCGGCAGAAGGAAACTGGACGGCAGACACTTCCTGGAAACTGGCTTCTTTTGACAAACCAGTTACCGCAAAATATGTGAAATTTGTCGTAAAGGATGCAACTTCCGAACAGGCAGGAAAATGTTTCAGCAGTGCGGCACAGATCAGACTGACCGTTCCGGAAAAAACAGGAGAAGACAAGCCGACTGAAACAGAAAAAACCGACTGAGACGGAAAAACCGACTGAGACAGAAAAACCGAACCAGACCGAAAAGCCGAATGAAACGGAAAAACCGAACCAGACGGAGAAAACGGATCAGACCGAAAAGCCAAATCAGACCGAAAAACCAAAGGACAACAAATCCGACCAGAACACTTCTGGTTCTGCCGGAAAGATCGGAGATGTGATTGCAGATGCAGCCGGAGTGTTCAACTACACGATCACCGGAAATGACACCGTGGAAGTAAAGAGCATGGCAGCAAAGGCAAAACAAAGAAAGCCGTAAAAATTTCTGCATCGATCAAAGCAAATGGTAAGACTTACAAAGTGATCGGTATTGCGGCAAACGCCTTTAAGGGCAATAAAAAGATGACTTCCGTGCTCATCGGAGGCAATGTGAAAAAGATTGGCAGAAGTGCATTTGAAAACTGCAAAAACTTGACGAAAGTTACCGTGAACGGCAGCAAACTGCAGATCATCAGCAAAAATGCATTCAAAGGCGATAAAAAGTTAAAGAACATCAGCCTGAAGAAAGTGAAATCTCTGAAGAAAGTAGAAAAGGCAGCATTTAAGGGCGTTTCGAAAAAAGTAACCGTAAAAGTGCCGAAGAACAAAAAGAAAGCTTACAGCAAGCTGCTGGCAAAAGGAGGCATTGCGGCAGGCAAAGTAAGATCATAAAACATAGCATAGAAGGATTCCGGCAGACATAGGATAGCATGAAAGAAACGGAAAGGGCGAAATTCCGGTGAAAGGATTTTTATACAGAAACTGGAAAAACATGCTTTTTCACATCTATCTGTTTGTACTGCTTGCCGGAATCGGAATCGGCAGTGTGGAATATATCCGCTGGTGTGAAAGATCACTTCCGACATCAGCGGATATTCCGCCTGAGATTGCCCTGACTTTCGACGACGGACCACATCCGGTCTATACGAAAAAGCTGCTGGACGGTCTGCGAAAAACGAGGCGTAAAGGCAACCTTTTTTCTGATCGGGGAAAATATCGAAGGAAATGAAGATTGGTAAAGCAGATGGCAGAGGATGGACATCTGATCGGAAACCATACCTGGTCCCATGCGGACATTACAAAAATGTCGGATAAACAGGCATGTGAAGAGATTACAAAAACGAGCGAGCTGGTCAGAAGCATTGTCGGTTATGACACCGAATATATCAGACCTCCTTTTGGGGCATGGAACAAAAAACTGGAGTGCGGTTTTGAGATGTTTCCGGTGCTCTGGACCATCGATCCGCTGGACTGGAAAACAGAAAATGCGGATCAGATCGTAGAAAAAGTGATGTCTGAGGCAAAAGAAAATGCCATTATCCTGCTGCATGACCGCTATGAAGCTTCGGTGGAAGCGGCACTTCGGATCGTGGATCTGTTAAAGGAGCAGGGCTATACATTTGTAACCGCAGATAAACTTGTACTGGAATGACAGGATGTCATAGAAAGTTACTTTGTGACGGAGTTACTTGTGCGGTATCTTTCAAACGAAAAAGAAACACAGGAGGGGAGGAAGAACTTTGGATTTATTTGATTATATGAGAGAAACGAAAATGGAGAGTGAAGCACCGCTTGCTTCCAGGATACGGCCCAGGACATTGGATGAGATTGTCGGACAGCAGCATATTCTGGCAAAAGATAAACTGCTTTACCGGGCGATCAAAGCAGATAAACTCAGTTCCGTTATTTTTTACGGACCGCCGGGAACCGGAAAGACAACGATCGCAAAAGTGATCGCCGGCACAACGAGTGCGGCTTTTACGCAGATCAATGCTACGGTGGCAGGTAAAAAAGATATGGAAGAAGTCGTTGCCGAGGCAAAACAGCGGATGGGCATGTACGGAAAGAGGACGATTCTGTTTGTAGATGAGATCCATCGTTTTAACAAAGGGCAGCAGGACTATTTGCTTCCGTTTGTTGAGGACGGGACACTGGTGCTGATCGGGGCGACAACGGAGAATCCTTATTTTGAAGTCAACGGTGCTTTGCTTTCCAGATCCAAGTTTTTGAACTGAAACCGCTTGAAAAAGAAGATATCAAAAAACTGATTCTGCGTGCGGTCACGGACAGCGAACGCGGTATGGGGGCATATGATGTCTGTATGGATGAGGAAGCGGCAGATTTTCTGGCAGAAGCGGCAGACGGCGATGCCAGGTCTGCACTCAATGCTGTAGAGCTTGGTGTGCTGACAACGGAGCGTTCTGCAGACGGGAAAATCCACTTTACGATCGACGTGGCATCAGAGTGTATCCAGAAACGTGTGATCCGCTACGATAAGGCGGGAGATAATCACTACGATACGATTTCTGCTTTTATCAAGAGTATGCGGGGATCAGATCCGGATGCTGCAGTTTATTATCTGGCAAGAATGCTCTATGCCGGAGAAAGTGTGACCTTTATCGCCAGAAGGATTATGATCTGTGCATCCGAAGATGTCGGCAATGCAGATCCGCAGGCACTTCAGGTGGCAGTTGCGGCGGCACAGGCTGTCGAGCGTGTCGGTATGCCGGAGTCGCAGCTGATCCTTTCTCAGGCAGCAATTTATGTGGCATGTGCTCCGAAGAGCAATGCAGCAACGAATGCGATCTTTTCGGCAATGGAATCGGTGAAAAATAAAAAAGCTTCCGTGCCGCCGTATCTGCAGGATGCACATTATGGCGGAGCAGGGAAGCTGGGGAGAGGCATTGGTTATGAATATGCCCACGATTTCCCGAAACATTTCTCAAAGCAGCGTTATCTGCCGTATGAACTCGGCGAAGTGAAGTTTTATGAGCCAAGTGACAGCGGATATGAGCAGCAGATCAGGAAGCATCTGGACTGGCTGCATGAAGAATAGAATGCAGGGCAGAATGGTTCTGTACTTCGAACTTCAATTCTGCCAGGTGTTCAGGAGAGCTGTGTCATCAGAAACTGGTAGACCATTTCGCATTTGTTTTTCCAGGACTTGCACATAGCTTCTGCCTGTTTTTTGTCCGGAACCGTAAGAGTCAGGTCGATCAGATCGGACTCTTTTTCTTTTATGACACAGTGTACGGCATATTCTTTTGCCGTGGTACGGTAATAATCCGCCGTGACCGAAACCTCATTTCGCAGCTCAATCTTGTGTTCCTGAAGATACTGATCGGCTTCCTCCTGGATTGCATTCGGGATGCGGTCACAGAAATAGCCAAGTGCCTCGCGTCCGCTCTTTGTCAGCTGAAACTGTGTGGTATTGCGGATGGTCTGTGGCTTAACAAGATTGGCCTCTTCCAGTTCTGAAAAAGCCTGCTGCAGCGTGAAATAGTTTGTGTAGCCGCGGTCAAGCAAAAACTGGAAATCTGGCTGTTTGTAAGCGGAAAATCCACGCGGTCAAGCATATATAAGATGATTAATTTATAAAGCGTAAATGGTTCAGCCATAAAATGCCTCCTTATGTAAAAAATCTCTGCAAAAGCGTGTCGGGTTTCAACTGTGTCCGCTTTACTTTTATTCGGTAAACAGACGTCCCTGCCAGGTATCACGGACTTTCAGTTCGTGGTGGATATGTTGAGGACGCTGCGTTTTTTTAAGCTCCAGAGCGGTGCGATCAGCAGATCGCTCGGACCGTCCCCGGTCAGGCGGTGGATCGTGATATCCGGCGAGAGCATTTCCAGGCAGCGGATCACAAGATCAACGTATTCATCTTCTGATAAAATGTGAAATCCGGTCTGCCTATAATAATCTGCCAGATCGGTGTGTTTCAGCACATGGAGCAGCTGTAGCTTGATGCCGTCAATGTGGTGTGCATTTAAGTAACGCATGGTCTCCAGGATATCTTCTATAGTTTCGCCCGGAAGACCAAGAATCGTATGAACGACCGTCTCTAATTTACGTTCCTGCAGTTTTTCAAGTGCATCTTCAAAACAGGAAAGTTTATAGCCTCTGCGGATAAAAGCGGCTGTTCGTTCATGGATCGTCTGAAGCCCAAGCTCTACCGTGACCGGTTTCTTTTTATTCAGCTCCGATAACAGATCCAGCGTCTCGTCCGGCAGGCAGTCCGGTCTTGTGCCGATCGAAAGTCCGACGATGTCTTCGTGTTCAATCGCCTCTGTAAAAATACGCTCCAGATATGAAAGCGGAGCGTAAGTATTGGTGTAAGCCTGAAAATAGGCGATAAAATGCGTTGCCGGAAATTTCGGGGAAAGGCGGGTCTTCTGTTCCTCAATCTGCTGATGAACCGGGTGTGTCCTGTCACCGGCAAAATCACGCTTCCGCCCTCACTGCAGAAAATACAGCCGCACTTTCCGAGCGTGCCGTCGCGGTTTGGACAGGTCATGCCGCCGTCTAAAGAGACTTTGTAAATCTTTTCACCGTAGCGGTCCCGCAGATGATAATCCAGCGAGCGGTACGGTTTTCCACCGAAATCTGGCGATTTTACAGTCATAAAGCTACCTCCGTGGTATCTGCCGGCAAAATCCGGCAGCTGTTCTTTAAAACTTATCATAGCATCTGCATTTGTAAAAATCAAGGAGACGAAAAAAGGTTTGCGGCATTTACTCTGGTATGGTAGAATGATAGAAGAAAATGCTGGGTGTGCATGGCATGCCTTGGGATGTTTTACAGAAAGGAATCCAAAAGATGAGTATAACTGATAAAAACGGCAGAGCGATTGATCCGGACACCAGAAAAGATGGCCGGTACGATATCCTGATCGAGGAGGATAAGATTGTAAAGGTAGACCAGGAGATCAAGGAAGAGGCAGAAGAAGTGATCGATGCAGAAGGCTGCTACGTTATGCCGGGCCTGATTGACCTGCATGTTCACTTGAGGGATCCGGGACAGACGTACAAGGAGACGGTTGAGACAGGAGCAGCTGCAGCGGCACACGGAGGATTTACCACCGTGCTGGCGATGCCGAATACAAAGCCGGTAACAGATGACAGACTTAATATCCGTTATGTACACAACAAGGCAAAAGCGATGGCACCGATCCACGTACTGCAGGCCGGTGCTATTACAAAAGGGCAGAAGGGAAAGAACTTGCCGATATCGACTCCATGGTAGCAGAAGGTTCACCGGCGATCAGTGAAGACGGCAGATCCGTTATGGATTCCCTGCTCTGCAAAGAAGCGATGAAGATTGCGGCAGAATGCGGCGTTCCGGTCATGGCACACTGTGAGGACATCGACCTGATGGACGGTGGTGTGGCAAATGATGATGAATATATCCGCAAACAGGGACTTCGCGGTATCAGCAATGCGGTCGAGGACATCATCGCCGTGCGGGATGTGATGCTGGCAGGAGAGACGGGAGCACACCTGCATCTGTGCCACTGCTCCACTTACGGAAGTGTGGAAATCGTCAGACAGGCAAAGAAACACGGGATAAATGTGACTGCTGAAGTATGCCCGCACCATTTTACACTGACATCCAAAGATGTCGATGCCGGCGATGCAAACTATAAAATGAATCCGCCGCTGCGTACGAAAAAAGACGTAGAGGCATTAAAACGAGGTCTGCGTGATGACATTATGGATGTGATCGCAACCGACCATGCACCGCACAGTGAAGAGGAAAAGAGACGTTCCTTTACGGCAGCACCGTTTGGTATTGTCGGACTTGAGACAGCTGTTCCGCTTACCATCAGTGAGCTGGTAGAGAAAGAGTACCTCACACCGATGCAGATGGCAGAAAAGATGAGCTACAATCCGGCAAAAATCCTGGGACTGGACAAAGGTTCCCTTGCAGAAGGCAAGATTGCCGATGTGGTCATCATTGATCCGAACGAAGAGTATGTGATCGATAAAAATACCTTCGCATCTAAAGGACGCAACACACCGTTCCACGGCAGGACCGTACGAGGCAAAGTCAAAGTGACGATCTGCGACGGAAAGGTCGTTATAAAGATAAATAGAATGATAAATGCCGTTCCACACAGCAAATGTGTGGATCCACAGAAGAAAGGATAAGATTATGATTCAGAAATTGATCCAGAAGATCCAGAAAACACATGCACCGATCGTAGTAGGACTCGATCC